>Ga0315541_1000295_pt1 | contig 53539 bp, 48 predicted proteins | sample SalMarSW160190MG_FD_203095 | JGI IMG/M metagenome (GOLD analysis project Ga0315541, IMG submission 203095) | Salt marsh sediment microbial communities from the Plum Island Ecosystem LTER, Massachusetts, United States - Salt Marsh Sediment SW1601-190 ... | reverse complement strand
TTGCCTCACTCAAAGCCCTTGCGGATAGTAAAAGCTATCCGATAGACCTGCACCTAAACGGCGGTATCGTGATGTCCAGTCCCGATGATAAAGGGGAAGTTACCATGCCAGCCGATATTGAGGGTGGGGAAGTTAGGGTAAGGGTGGATGGAGCGTATCTGGCAGAAGCCCTAAAAGCCTGTGGTGGCATGGTGGACTTCAAGCTCACCGATGGCAAGTCGCCAATCCTGTTTACCGTTGACGGTTATCAACTGGTGGTCATGCCCATGCTGACAGGTGAAAGCAAGCCGAAGCCAGAGGAAGCCGAGGCAACCGAGCCAGAGCCAGAAGCGGACACCGAGCCAGTTACCGAGGAAGCCGAGGCAGTAGCCGAAGCGGAAGCGGTAGTCAAAGCCGAGAAGCCGAAGCGTAGCCGAAAGAGAGAAAAGGTAGCCGTAGCCTAAAGAACGCTTGACCAAACAAGAAACGAACGCACACGGAAGGGGTGTAACAGACCCTTTTGTGTGCGTTTTTTTGTGTGTGGGAAAGGGGAATAGCTATGTCTCATTCATGGTTGTATGACCGCCGAGACCAGCTTGACGGGTATAAAGCCTTCGCCAGGATTGCCTATACCCTGAGACGCCACGTCTTGCCTGAAGATAGGGATGATATTGAGATGGACATCATCCTGAAACTCAAGGCGGTTTCCGATAAGCGTAATGGTGAAATAACGCCCGCCTCACTCTGGTTTGTCGGCAGATGCGTTATAGCCGACTACTGGAAGCGGAAATATAAGGAGCGGAGAAGGTCTGCCCGTATCTTTGATAGTAAGTATGGAGAGATGGTATCTCATAGCTGGGAGTATATATCCCATAGCCCTGACTCCGATACCGAAATAGATACCAGTGCTGTTCTCAACGCCATACCAGATAGGCTGAAACGGATAGGGGAACTGCTGGTCAACGGGGAGAGGCTAAATACGGCGGATAAGTGTTACCTGTCAAGGCAGAGAGCCAAACTCTTACAGGATTACAACTACCATATCGGGGATACTGAGGCGGAGCGGATAAGGCGTCTCTGGGAACAGGGCTTATCTAGGTGCAAGATAGCCAGAGCACTCGGTAGAAGCCATACTACGGTAAGCAAGTATCTTCAGAAGATGGCGCTGGTCTAATATTACGCCTACATAAAAATAGGAAAGCCGGGGAATAATCCCCGGCTTTTTTGTGTCTAATTTTACTATTCAAGCACAGGCGAAATGTTTGTAGCCTAATGTCTGAAATGTACGAAAATTCTCCCGAAATTCTTGTCGTCCTTCTCCAGCCGATGATATTGGCTTTTTATTTCCGGCTGCGCCAGGAATCGTAAGACACGTTTTTTCAGTTGTCCTGACCCCTTACTGGGAATAATTTCTACCAGAGCAATTCTCTTCTCTATGGCTTCAGCGATAACCCGGTTGAGTTCTGCATCAATCGTAAAGCCCTTATTATAAATCTCATGCAGGTCTAATACTATCTTCGCCAAGGAATTCCACCTTTTTGATAAGCTCTGTTTATGCTTCTCTAATCTCCAATATCCGGTCAATCCGGAAGACCCTCTCCTCATTTCGCTTCAGGCAGAACGCCCGCATACCGCGGTACTTTTTGCCGCGGTACTCCATTTCCCCCACAGCCTCTGGCCTGACAACCCTCGTTGTCTTCTCATCGCTGGGCTTGAGGTACACAATCTCCAGTGACAACTTATTCTGAATGGCTCTCTTAATTATCTCCGTCTTACCATCCACCGGGCAGGACTCTTCGGCTTTCTTGTACTGGTATTTGGTCAGAAAATCCATTACCTGGTAATTCGTCCAGATATGTTTCTTAAGCGCCGGCCTCTTGAGGACAATGCCACCCAGCGTCGTGCACCGGCTGAGCGCCACGTACATCTGGCCATGAGCAAAGATGCCCTTCCCAATATCAATAATCACCCGGTCAAAGGTCTTCCCCTGGCCCTTGTGAATAGTGACTGCCCAAGCCAACATTAATGGGTACTGCGTGAACGTGCCGATGACTTCCGATTGCAGTCCCCCTCCCTCGACGAAGAACCGGTAGATTTCCCAGGTGAAGGGCGTAATCTCCACCTCCTCATCGTCGGCCAGTTCAGCTACAATGATATCTTCACCTTTACCGTTCTGAGTGATACCGGTTATTTTCCCGATACTGCCGTTGACCCAGCGACCCTCGGTATCGTTGTTGAGCATCATGATCTGCGCCCCCACCTTCACTTCAAGGTCAATCTTAGTGGCTAGGTACTCCTGGCCGAACTCTCCCTCGATGCTCCCGGTGAAGATGTAAAGCCTGCCTTTCAACCCGGCTAGGCGCTTGCCGTTAATCTCTTCGGCGAGTCTGTTGGTGGTGGTCAGGTAGACGTAGAAATCTTCCGGCGGTGGCTCAAAGTCCGGCTGGTACCTCTCGTTAAGAAGCTCCAGTCCTTCCCCGGTGACAGAGTTGTTGCGGATGCCGTTGAGCAGGGTGATGAACTGCTCGTCGTGCTGGCGGTAAATCTTCTCCAACTCCACGAATTCCATCTCGAAGGAGTCGAACACCCGGGCGCCGTAGAAGTAGGGCGTCTTATAAAGAGACTGGAAAACCTCCTTCTCACCGCCGGTAACCACCGGCGGCAGCTGGTAGAGGTCTCCTATAAAGGCCATCTGGATACCACCGAAGGGATTATCAGTCGCAGGGCCGTTTAGCCGCAGGAACTTGTCCACGCAGTCCAATAAATCGGCTCTCACCATGGAGACTTCATCGATGACGATGATGTCCAGCTTGCGGTAGATGCTTTCAGGATTATCAGAGCGGAGCTTTTTCACCCGGTCAGGGGTGATACCGGGCTTGAACCTGAAGAATGAATGGATAGTCTGTCCCTTGACATTGAGGGCGGCCACGCCGGTGGGCGCCAGCACCGCGACCTTCTTCTTCGTGGTGTTGCGGAAATGGTTCAGCAGCGTTGATTTGCCCGTGCCCGCCCGGCCGGTAATGAAGATGCTCCGGTCGCTATCTTCCATGATATCGAGAGCGTGCCGGAACTGCTCGTTAATGTCTATTTGGGGTTGTTTATGTTTCCTGTTTATCATAGGCTATCTATGATGTCAGCTTAATCATTTATCACCTTCGCAGCCACTATTAGTCCACTTATGAGATAAGTCCTGCATTCTTCCCATAAACCATGATTTTTCAGTATATCCTCGAGTCCCCCGTTTGCGAGATAATCTTTAAAGCCCTGATAGTGAGACCCGCCAGCGAGGAATTCTATGGCTCTCGCAAACACGGCCCATATATTCTTGGGTAATGGAACCTGGTAATCTACGAGGATAAGGGCTCCGTCTTGTTTGACAACCCTCTTCATCTCAGAAATGATTTGGTATCGAACAGGCTTCTCCTTGTCGTGTAATCCAAAAGATACGGTCGCATAGTCGAAGTAACCGTCTGGAAAAGGTAAATTGGTGGCGTCGGCGAGCTGGAAGGAGACGTTTACCGCCTTTTGTCTCATTCTATTTCTTGTCGCTATTTTGAGCATGTCCTGGCTGCTATCTATGCCAGTAGCAATAATGCCATGTCGCCCGTACTCAAGAACTTGTGCTCCCGTTCCACAGCAGACATCGATTACCTTGTCTCCAGCCTTCATGCCAGAAAATTCAGGGGTAAACTTCCTGAGGTCTCTTAATAGAGGGTCCACCAAGGTTTCATAGTTGAACATGAACATCATGTTCAATCATATCACACAGTCTGGGACGGCTGAAATTGCAGGTGATGCTTGGAATATAGCGTCTCATATGCCGCTTGACATGAAGAATTTTGGGAGGAAACAAGTCACTACGAGGGCAATAAGGTAACGAAATAAGCTATTGTTACCCAACAATATACCATATTGTAACCTTCGAAAATGTGAAAAGAAAATGCCACACTTCATTTATCGGTTAATAATGTCCGCCGCTTGAGTCCTGGGGCTAAACCTCATCCTTTTTATGACTAACCAGTATAGGTTTACGTTCTTTGCGAGACATAAGGGTGGCATAAGGGCCCAGCAAACGCTCATATTGGCGGTGATAAAATTCCGGTAAAACATCCGTCTCATGTTCGTGAAAAGCTCTGAATTGTTTATCAGTATTTAGTAAATTCAATATATTGCGAAGTCTCCCGATCATTTGCCTGTTACTCAGAGTTTTAACTAGGTTGTATCCGGATGATACCGGAGCAGGAGCTTTCCTTAGTCTTTTCAGGAGCATACTGCCGGAAGAAATGTAAGAAACCATATCAACGAGTTTCTCATAATAGGCCGTCGAGCTATAATTCTTTAACGTGTATACCAGGTATGGCATGTAATAGAAAGTAAATGGCATGGTTGTCAAAATACGGTCTTCGCTTAAATATCTTTCATATAGTGGAGTATTTCCAAAGGGGACCGGAATGTTAAAATTCGGCATAACGAAGGGAACTCGAGATGCGAATTCCTTGGTCAACTCTACAGGTTCATCCCCTGTATCCACATCCAGACCGAACATGAAATTGGCTTGAATTCCGGCAACGTAAGGTCGAATGATATTTAACTGCTCTATGACTTTATCCAGTTTCTCCCGAGGGTTCGTTACGGACCCGGCGTTAACCTTGTTTGAATAAGCTGCCCATGATTCGATGCCGGGAATTATATAGAATTTCCCCATGTTTTTCAGCCGCTCCAATCTGGAAGGCCGCAGAATAGAAAGCGAAGTCTCCATTATATAAGTGCTGCGCCTGCGATTGGGTATCTTTTCCAGTACATCGAAGACTTGCTCGAATTTCACGGCAAAATTGGGGTCATGTAAACCTATCATCGCTTTGGGGAAATGTTGAAAGATATAGCGCATATCTTCTTCTAACTGGTCCAAAGATAGAAGTACATAAGGATTATTCCAATCGATACAGAAATCACAAGAATTAGGGCAGCCAGTGCTGGTTAACAACGGAATTCCAGTAAAACGAAAGGGTTTACCCCTCAGGAAAGTGGATGCGCGGATTTCCGGCATCCGCTCTTGTATACTGGGAATACTGTCAAGGGCGCGCCCACTGGTGAGAATTTCTCCCCGAGGGGTATCTCTTAAAATCTCAGTTATTAGAGTCTTATCACAGTCACGCACCACGATATCGAAGAAACGCAGACAGTCCTCGGAAAATTGTTTGGCATGAGGACCGCCCATGACCGTAAGCGTTTTCTCCTTGCGATACAGCTTTGCCAGCGCGTATGCCAGTGCACTTGCCTGAGTATAAGTTGAGATGAACACAACATCCAGATCGTTGGGTAGCAGTTGCTTGGGATCCTTATTGCCAAAATAGGTCGCATAGAAGACTTCGTGGCCTAGATTGCGGCACCAGACGCTTATAGCCTGAGGCATAATACTGGCGTATTGCTTGGTAACCATATAGTTATATACCTTGTGGTCCCACCTTCCGGTGGTTCCGGCACTCATCAGTTCAAGGATTCCTATTCTCATATCTCACTTCCCCCGTGTATTCTACCGCAAATCGGGGTTTCTATGCATTGCGACGTTGTTGACGTTATCAACGCCCTTGTATTAATATAGCAGTAATACTAATTATTCGTTCGATATTTTTTTTCGTTTGAACGTGAACAATTGTATATGAAAATTGCGCATTCTCACCCACCAATTGAACGTAATATTGCTATGGAGCTAGTGCGCGTCACCGAAGCGGCTGCCATGGCGGCCGCTCGTTATCTGGGCAGGGGTGATAAAACACTGGTAGACGAGGCAGCGGTAGCTGCCATGCGTTATGTCTTAGGCTATATCAGTATGGACGGAATCGTAGTCATTGGAGAAGGAGAAAAAGACCAGGCTCCCATGTTATATATAGGGGAACGCATTGGTGATGGCTCGGATTTAAAGGTTGATATTGCCGTCGATCCTATTGACGGGACTACCTCGGTTGCCAGAGGTCTTCCCGGAGCTATCTCCGTAGTAGCGCTTTCGGCTAAAGGCACAATGAACTGCCCCAGGCAATTTTTTTATATGGATAAAATCGTCACCGGACCGGAAGCAAAAGACTATATAGATATCAACGCACCGGTGGCGGAAAACCTGAATAACATAGCCAGAGCCAAGAAAAAAAGGGTATCAGAGCTTACGGTTGTGGTTTTGGACAGGCCGCGTCACGAACAGTTATTGTCGGATATTAGAAGTGCCGGCGCCAAGGTCAAATTGATTTCTGACGGTGATGTTTCCGCGAGCATAGAGGCAGCTCTGCCTGAAAGAGAAGTTGATGCTCTTATGGGCATCGGGGGCACGCCAGAGGGTGTCCTCTCCGCGGCGGCGATACACTGTATTGGAGGCGGTATCCAATGTAAAGCATGGCCCCGCGATGACAGCGAAAGAAAGGCCGCCATAGCCGTGGGAGTTGATGTTGATAAGGTCTATAAGACACAGGATCTAATAGATAGTGACGATGTGTTTTTTGCTGCCACCGGGGTTAGTAGCGGCGAATTACTAAAGGGGGTACGTTATTTTAGTGGTGGGGCACAGACTCAGTCTATAGCGATGCGCTGCCGTTCTGGCACCGTCCGCTGGATAGATGCCTGGCACAACTTTGACCGGCTTGATAAACTAAGCTTTTTTGAACTACATTGAATAAATCGTTAAGTCTTATTTTCAATCCCATCAGTCCAGTCCGATAACCATTCCTTCGGGGACCACTACTATACCTTTATCCGATATTTTATGCAATGAGGGAGCTGCACGACAATGGTTGCATCGATTGCGCCTATTAGCTGGCATCTCAGCATTGTTACATTTAGTGGGAAGAGAACTTCGAAGCAGCCTACAGTATTGTGAGGAGGAGTTCATCCAACGTACCGCGGAGATAGGCCACCTTTAGACAATAGCAGGTATTTTCTCAGCGACAGTAAGAGTTGGTTTCCCGGTCGCATCGGTATGGGTGCCAAGAGGCAAAGTTGGGAGCAAACGCTGAACCCTGGAATGGCAGAGTCGTTCTGCCAGCTTAAAGTGCTCCAACGCCTGATCTCTCCACGAGAACTCCTCCGCATACTTCACCGCTCTCTCTGACATTTCGTTCCTAAGCTCGGGATGGAGTACAAGTTCTTTGAGACTGGCAATTGCTTGTTCAAAGTCCACACAAGCCAACCCCCCGGCCATCTTCACAGTTTCGCCAACACCCTCCATGTCCCGGCAAGCAATTGTAGCCCCAGCACCTAAGGCATATGCCAGAATTCCGCTCTGCGTGCAGTCGCTTGGCCAATAGAAGTAGGTGTCCAACGCTCTCAGCAGGATAGGCAGGATATCTTCAGGTAGATAAGTCTCTAGAAAGAACTGCCCTGTACTGTTGTGACTGGTCCTCAATTCCGCCGCATACTTGCTATCGACACTGCTATCGGCTTCCCGCAAGGCGCCGGCATAAACCGCAACGATCCTTCTTCGAGGCAGCATCTGTTGCAGCAAATCCTGGGCACGGTAGAGGAGGTTAATACCTTTACTGGCGGTGATGAATCCAGTTATGCCTATAACGAACGTATCGGCGTCGAGGAATACACGTTGCTGCTTCAGACTATCCTTGTACGCTTGGTCCAATCCGGATTCATATACCAGATACTCGTGAATCCTCACCTTGGCCTCTGCTCTGCTCATCCTGGCTATTATGGGATTGAGATGAATACCATGCCTTAGCACGTGAACCTTGTCACGATGTTCTGGGAAGGCTTGAGTTACTGCTTGGTATACGCCATCACTAAACACGGTGATCGCATCCGTGTGAGGTAGCAGCAAGCGCAGGAATGAGTATTCCCGCCTTCGCAGCCCGCAAGTGGTTTCACTACTTTGAAAATGAAGTGTATGGAGGGAAACCACCTTTATCTGGTCCAAGTCCCTGAGCATATCAACGAATTTGGCGTTGTCTGGCCAGATACCAAATTCGTGTTGAAACCACAGAACAGAGTCTTCTTTTTTCGCAACGAGTGCGTTGAGCCCATCTTGAATCATTGGCGCGCTATAGCTACGACGGTCAGGTATGCCATACCAGACACGACCCGTTGTCAACTCGCGGTCAGCCGTTAACGGCACCCCGTATTTCTCCAGATTAAAGGATAGTACTCCCCACCTTCCAACAGGGCTCTTACGGGTTATAAAGCTCGTGTAGTCAGCTATCCCGCACATTATGGGCTTATATGGTCCCACGAAGTAAATAGATACCATTCCACCACCCCCCATTCATCTCTTTGTGCATACCATGTACAGGTGTATCAAATAGCCGAAGGCGTTTGATACTAGGATCTGGAACTGTAGCTGTAGTTGCCACTGTCAGACTGCCGTGCTTTGTTGGCTCGGCGGCATGAGGGACAGCGCTTGGGCTCGTTAGTAAAGCCTTTAGATGCGAAGAACTCTTGTTCCCCAGCGCTGAAACTAAAGGTGGTTCCACAATCGGAACATTGGATAGACTTATCTTCAAAACTCATCGGATGACCCCCTCTCTTACTAATTTAGTCTGAGCTTGGGTCATCCAATACTTGATGTAAATCTATTAGAATTTTAAGAAGCTTGTATAAACCTAAACTTTAACTCAGAAACATTATACACTAAAAAGAGCCTCTTTGTCAAATGAGCGCAAGAACGAAGGTGATGAACGCCACGTCAATCCTTTCTTGATGTTCTCTGCTTGGCCGGGCAATGTCAAGGTTGCAATCGTGGTAGGCTTACTTGGATGGCAGCTTGCAGAGGGGTATTATCTCAAATAGCACCTCGGTTTTTACCTTGCCTGATCTCTTCTGGAACAAGGTCGGACACCTTCGCTATGGCAACGCACGAAGCCGTGTCTGCTGCACCATAGTAAACAAGAACCTCATCATCGTCGTCAAGCATTTCCTTGTCCACTTGGGGAACAGCACCGCAGCTGAATACTACGTTAGGAACATAGTGCCCCTTCTCGCCAAGCTCGTAGCTTTCTTCGGGCTCCAATACAGGATTAGGCGAGCGATAGAGCAGATGTCCCGGGTCGTCCAGGGCTACCAGCAGCACACCAAGCCGGTATATGAAGGAATGGTCAACAGCGTGATAGATAAGAAGCCAGCCATATTTAGTTCTAATAGGCTGGGACCCGCCGCCGATCTTGAACCCATCCCACGCCATTCCTGCTCCCGGGCCCACTAGTATACGATGATCCTCGCGGGACCAGGGACAGTCAAGACGCTCAGAGTAAGAAATCCAAATACTTGGCTCGATTCTATGATACATGGCATACCGTCCGTTGAACGCCTCCGGAAATACGGTGGCATCCTTATCGTCAAGGCCGGGGAAAGCGAGGCCATGTCTTCTCCACTTGTTCCAGCGACGGTTCAAGAAGTCCTCCGGGCCGATTGAAGCCAGGGCGATCTGAGCGGTGACACTATTGTAGGCAGTATACAGCATATAGATGCGTTCTCCGATGAGGATAAGTCTGGGATCCTCACAGCCTCTTGTCTCCCACTCCCCCTCTGGCTCAAATACCGGGCTTTCCAACCTCTCCTCAATATGAAAGCCGTCTGAGCTTACGGCTAGCCCGATTCGTGAAACCTCATCCTCTCCACAGGCTCGATACAGGATATAGATCTTGCCTTTCAGCATTATCGCACCAGGATTGAAAACGTATTTGGATTCCCAGGGGTGTTCTGGTATCGCCTTGAGAATGGGATTTCCTTCAAACCTTAGCAGCTTGCCTGCTTCAGGCTCCGCCGGACGTGGCAATTGCTCAGGTCTGACCTGCTGTACCGCTTGCCAGCCAGGAAGGAGCAACCGAGCCAGATTTTCCGATTCCCTCCCGTGCCCCATCAGTTCTGTGATACTGCTGTCCATGTTCTTCTCGCTAATCCCCAGGGCCGTAACCAATTCGACCAGAAATTCCCTTGATGCCCAATCTCTCTCAACATGCAGTGAGAGAGGTGTGGGTACGCCTTTTCCGCCCTTAAAGCTATAACTGGCCCATGTCCAAGCGGAGCATGGTACAAAGCCATCGGGTAGGGACAAGGCAAGGTGATAGCAATCCATGATATGGCTCAAGCTTTGGGTGAGACGCGACAATGAGGGATCCTCCTTTGTCTCCAAATCCTGGATCATCTTTCTCACCCGCTCGACCAATATTCTCTGGATCTTGCTTTCAAACATGTTATGGGCAGATAGTGGATCTCTTCCCCAATGGCCCTTCAGCGAGTTTACTACCTTGGTCCCGAATTCCTTTCTCTCTCGCGCAAACTGCTCCCATATTTTCCCAAATCTTTCAGCTTCCACAATATTCTTGACCATCATTAGGAAATAGCGCAGCTTGGGAAACTCACCGCCTTCTCCCCGGCGCACATTGCTGACGAGGAGCCTTCCTGCGAGCTTGCTTAAGGTCGAAGGCTCCTTGGGAAGTGCGAGCGTGGAGAAATCCTCATAGCTCACTACCAGTGGCTCCAAAGGCAGGCAGGCAAAGTGCTCGGGCCGTGCATTTCCGGCTATCCATTCCCACAATATCTCCGTATGTTCTGTCTCCTCCGACAGGCTAGACAAAGCCAGGATATCCTTTGGCCCGTAGTGTTGTTCAAGCTCGGCCAGGTTGGCCGCACCGAATCTGATGAGCAAGTTGGAGGGCGGATTTCGCTGCAAAATCCAAGAGGCCACCTCAGGTTTTAGAGTGAAGGTTTCCGAACGAGGAAAGTTCTGCAATATGGCCTCAGCAACCTTCTTGGTTCCATCCAAGGTTGAAAGATCCCCACTCAAAAGGAGTTCGTGCATATCCTGCTCCACCTGGAGCATTAGCTTTTCTATATTTTCGGCGATATCGGTGGAATTCAGCTCGTGAGGGATCTTGAGCTGTTCATGATAGAATTCCCCAAATTCCTTGTAGTGCCTTTGAAGAATATCGTTATAGATGCTATCAGTGCTTATGATCTCTTCGGTAGGTGAGGTAAACTCCTTAGGCAGTATTAAGGGAACTCCAGGTATGAACTCGCGGTAAGTCACCATAGGCAGAAGTGGCTTGAGAGCATCTTCCTTAGCCCTCCATGCCGCCAAGAAGCCAGGCTTTTGTTTGATGAATTCCTCAATCTGCTGCTGAATATCCCGCTCCGCCACCAGAGCCGTGAGTTGCTCTGCCTGGTCGGGGATAGCAGCCCCTGACCGTTGCTTGAACACCTCAAGCTCCTGGGCAAACCCGGTCTCCCTTGCATAGCAAATGGGGATGAAAGCATTCAAGACAGCGTCCCCGGTGAATTCCTGCTCTAGACAGTAAACGAGTAAAAAGTCATAAACGATCTCAGTCCAGAGGTGCGCAGGAAATCTGAAAGCCTTTTGGCCAGTCCCTGCCAGCCGCTCTAGTTCCGTTGAAGCTTCTCTGGAGAGAATCTCTTCATAGAAGCCCTGGAACTCGATGAAACCTTGTCTGTATCGCTCTATTGAAAGGGGGTCTGGTGCCACTTCTTCCGGGCAGTGGGACTTGCTGTCTCCGAAGATAGCCAGGGGGTAGATTATGTCTCCTCTTTGCTGCCACCAGTCTTTGCTGGCTGCAATCTGCTCAAAGATTACTCTGGTTTGCTGCCTCCACGCACTTTCTTTGTCCGGGTAGCCTCTACGAATCTTCACACCAAGGCTGGTTTCGCAAATCTTCGCTTCGTTGATGATGGCCGTCGTAATGAGCTGGCTGTCTATGCCATACTCACCAATTTCATCACTCCAGATGTTGAGATCAGCCAAATAGATTCTGAGGAGCTTGCTTGAGATACCAAGTATTTTGCCTGGCAGTCCACCTGCTTTCAGATTAAAGACGGAAGCGAGTAAAGGACTCACGAGGTGATTGGAGACCGTATTATCAAGGTAGTGACTATTGAACCTGGGTATAACGAGGTCTACACCCTCTTTCTCTATCGGAATGATGAGACGACTTACCCACTCCGGAGCCAGTCCTTCAATTTCAGTTTTCACCTTTCTGCTATCAAGGTCGGGCTCAAATAAAGCTAAATCGGCGTTAAGCCTGTTCGCTATCTCTATTATTGCCTTAAAGGACGAGACTTCCCCCCTTACGCCTTCATCCTTCATGAGAAAGGAAATCCTCTTTATCGCGTGTCCCAGAGGTACTTCCCGAATAACGTCTAAAGCGTCCTTCCCTTCCGGCGCACCAACGCACGCAATAACGCATTTCTTGTCAGGGAAGAATTCTGAAAGCCCCTTTACCACGGTTTTGCATACATGCCCAATTGTATCGACTTCGTTTTGGAAGGGGATACCCACCACTATGTCAACTCCCCCTATGCGCGCTACGTCCATGAGGGGTTCATTTAGGGATTCCGCATAGGCTTTCTCCACTAATGAGGTGCTCTTTTCTATTTCTTTCAAGCCTACTCCTTGTCTCAATGGCGATGTATCTGGTAATGCCACTAACCTGATTAAAATGTTAGCATGTATGCCATCGCCTATACAATATTGTTTCCGGTGACCATTGTCGCCCTTTTTCATACAAGAAACCACATCTCGCCTTAATCGTCCAGAACGTTTATACTGAGAAGGAGGTTGATAGGAAGTTACCTGAAGGAGACGGCATAATGAAAGTGCTTATTGTCCATTTTCGCTCCGCTCCCGCCGCGGGACTGCAAAAACAACGGGTAAATGTGGATTCCCTCGACTCGGCAGGCACGGACGGTGTTTCCCTGGAGATAGCCAAACGCCAGGCTTCCCTCGAAAAGATGGGCCATAAGGTAGCGATTTGCTCAGCATACGATTGGGCAGACTTCGCGATACCTGCATTGGAATTTGACTCTGAAGAAGTGATGCTGATGATGCGGAATTTATTCGGACCTGGGCTGGTGGACTTTGCTAGCGAGGCAGAGTTGAAAAGCGCATTTGATGCCTCATTACTGGAGCTGAGGCAAGAATTGGGCAAAGTGATTACGGGTTTCAAGCCAGACATACTATTTGTCCACAACATGTTATCTCTTCCTGTGCATCCCGTCGCGACTGTAGCTTTAACCGACCTGCTCAGAGAGACTCGGTTGCCTTGCGCTGCGATCCACCATGACATTCTAAGCGAAGGCGCCTACAAATTCACCCCGACATGCGATTTCGCTAAATTAATTCTTGAGGGATACTTTCCTCCGGTGTTACCTAATCTTAAGCATTGGACGATCAACTCTCGCAATCAGAAGGCTCTCAAAAATAAAGGCATCCAAGCCGAAGTGATCCATGATACTATGGATTTCAATCAAAAACTCGGTACGGCAGAGCGAGCCAGGATTCGAGCCAATCTTCGCGGGAAATACGGTATAAAGCCAAATGACATCGTTCTCTTTGCCGGGGCTCGCATTGTACCGAACAAGCAGACTGAATTGGCAGGGCACCTCACCGCGGTTTTGCTCAGGTTGCGTCAGGAAATGGTCGGGAAGAGGCTGTACACCGGCGAGTTGTTTTCTGACATAAATCGAGTAGTGCTGATTCTCGCAGGTCGACCGGAGCGGGCCTTCATTGACTACCGAAAGAAGGTGTTTGATCTGTTCGACACATTGAAGATTGTCTGGCAATATATCAGTGGCGATGTTCGCCCATATCGTTCCGAAGATGAAGGGCTCTATGCTCTGTACCCCGATTTCTATGCTATGGCCGACTTCGTCCTTTACCCCACGGGGTGGGAAGGATTTGGAAACCAACTTCTCGAAGCATTCGCCTCTGGGCTGCCCGTGGCAGTCTTCGAGTATCCCGTTTTCAAGGAGGATATTGCCCCGAAGGGCGTTAAGGTCGTGTCTCTTGGAGACACACTTCTCCCGGAGAGAGACTACATAGGGCTTGTTCAAATTCCCGTGGAAGTGCTGACGCGAGCGGCCCGCGAGATAATGGCAATCCTTACGTGTCCTGAGAAGTTACTAGGTATCACTGACCACAATATTATGGTAGGGAAGAGTTGCTTCAGCTTCGATGTGCTTCGAACTCACCTAGACGAGGCACTAACCTGGGCTCGCCTAATCAAAGGTCAAAAGGTTGATGAGGTTCAGCAGAACCAGGATAGCTAATGGGGAACGTCATTTTTATTGATCCGTCCCCGGCCATTGTTTCACCGTTTAGTTTGTATTACCAGTGTAATTGCCTCTTGAGCAGGTCACTGCTTTATTATCGTAAGGATTTACTTCTTTGCCTTCACTTCTTCTTGCTTCTTCACTTTACTCTGCTTAGGTTTCTTGACGTTTTTCCTGCCCTTTTCTCCCATTATTCCCTCCGTCTCTCGATGATGTTTTTAACAATATATAAAAGCTATTTCCGCAACTTTTCTAAAACCTTTCTCATTGAATCTTGGACAAATTCATCCTTTTCCTCCCCTAGAGCCTGAGTAAGAGGTTCTACTACCCTCTCATCCCCCATCTTTCCAAGGGCTGCAATTGCTTCCTGTCGAACAAATCTATTTTTATCTTTCAAAACTAGAATAAGAGCATCCACCGCTTTTTCATCTCCCTTTATTCCAAGCATTTCTATTGCATATCGCCTAACACTACTATCCTTGAGTTTAAGGTCTTTGATCAACTCTTCGGTATCTTTCATTTTTACCCCGCCTTTTCATTTGACCTGCTCGAATAATTATAACACTTATTAAGTTACAATTTGCTTTCCGCTAAACAAAAAGCCAGATGGTGCAACCATACTTTTAATATAATTTTATCTTGTAAAACCACCTGCTCTTTCGAGCTAGCCGGGTAACTCGAGGCTAAAGAATCTATGTCAGCTCCTCTACCGGTACGGGCACGGTAGACACTATATTGCGTACTATCGCTTCCAATGAATGCCCCCTCAGCCGAGCCTCTGTCTTGGGAATCAAACGATGGGTTATGACAGGGGTAGCTAAATATTTCACGTCATCCGGCATAACGTAGCCCCTTCCCCGAATGGCCGCCAGGGCCTGTGAAGCCAGGTGAAGTCCCAGCGAAGCACGAGGGCTGGCTCCTAATTTGATATCATCATGGCTTCGAGTCGCCCGGCTGATGGCAATAGCATAGTTACGAACGGAGTCGTCAACATATACCTGCCGGCATAGCTTTTGGAGCTCTAATAACTCTCCCGCTTCAATGACACTGGTCAGACTATCCAGGGGGTTTCCCTGCTGGAATCGAGATAAAATTACCCCTTCCTCATCCTCAGAAGGGTAACCAAGGTTTATCTTGAGGAGAAAGCGGTCAAGTTGTGCCTCGGGCAAAGGAAACGTGCCCTCCAGCTCGACAGGATTCTGCGTCGCCATAATCAAGAAAGGGCGTGGCAGAGCCACTGTCTCTAAATCTAACGTAACCTGCTGTTCCTGCATACACTCCAGCAGGCATGACTGCGTTCTCGGGGTAGCGCGGTTTATCTCATCGACCAGCACGATGTTAGCCATAATTGGTCCCGGCCTAAATTCAAATTCCGAGGTCTTCTGGTTAAAATAGTGGATTCCGGTAACATCTGAAGGTAACAGGTCCGGGGTAGCTTGAATCCTCTTAAAGCTGCACCCCAATGACCTGGCCACCGCCTTGGCCAGCATCGTTTTTCCGATGCCGGGAACATCCTCAATCAATACATGCCCCTCGCAGAGCAAAGCCACCATGACCAGTTCGATGGTCTCTTTCTTCCCGACGATAACCTTGCTTACATTACTTGTCAGCCTGTCGGCGGCTTCCTTTACTTCCGGGCTGACTTCTCTAACCACTTTGTCCATCACACTTTCCTCCTGTCTCCCAGGGTACATTGTTTCACATGATGCCAGCTCTGCCTCAGTCGATGGAGATCCTCTTCAGTCGGCAGCCAGGCACCGTAGCGTGTCCTGACATACTGCTGCGTAATCAAATCCAAATCGCCCTCAGCCTCCGGCATCTTGCCCGCCAGTTCATAGAGATATTCACGCGGGGTCTGAGACACATGCCGGGCGATGCCGGCGGCAGATGCCCAGCGTAAAAGCTGACGGTAAATCTGACGCACCGAGACTATCTCCGGGAGGAGCGGTCCGGCTCTGGCCTTGGGTTGGAATAGCCTCCTCAATCCAAGCATCTTGAAGAAGAGGTACTTCAACAGGCCCAGGAAATCGGCCCTGAATGCTCCCGGCAGTGGTTCATACTCTGCCCCTGCCGGGCTCGCCAGCTTGCGGCGTAACCACTTGAATATCTGTGATGATATCCGCCACATAGCAAAAACAAGGAGACTGGCCATTAAAACAGTCCAGCCGAGGCGAAGTCCGTTCCGTAATACTTCGGGCATGGTCCATAGCTTGAACTCCTGAGAAGGTCCAATCTCAGGTACAGGTATTGGCGGTGGCAGCTCCGCTAGTTCCGACTTTGGTGCGGGGAAAAGGCTGATGAGAAAGGCGATAGCTTTCACGATTAATCCCCATATCCATTTGAGACCCGCGAGAAGCAGGTGGAGCAAGTCAGGGGTTACCACCAGACTAATAAGGAAACCCAGGATAAGGACCAGGCCGATGCTAAGGAGTAAAAGCCCCGACCAGTGCCCCCGATACAGTCCCGATAGCCAGCTTGTACCCTCCAGGGCATGCGCTATCGATATTCCCAGTAGAGAAAACAGGAAGAAAGCCGCTATCAGATAAACGGAATGGGCCAGGTCGACTTTTAACTGCGCCGCAATGAAAAGGATGATAACCAGAATAAACAATCCGAACTGGAATTCGCCGACCAGTGTGGCGAAGCTGACCCTGAGATAGGCCAGCCGCCGTCCCAGCCACCAGATAACGGCGGCGCTGAGAAGAATCAGGAGCGCCGGCTTGAAGGTGTAAATCACTCCGGCAATTGCCCGTGGTATTGCCAGGAGCCAGGTTGTATCCGCCCATGCCAAACCGCCAAAAAGTTGAATTTTCACAATGAGCAACACTCCCGCCACCCATAGCAGCCAGCTGATGATGCGGAGACAGAACCCGGGCCATCGCAACTTTTGCAGCATCTTGTTTAAGCCGAAAGATACTGGATACAGAAGCAGAATCCCTGAAATGGAGATCTGTTCGTCAGCCACCTGCTTATTCAGCAGAGCCATTAAGGCATAGAGCCAGCAGCCCTCTATGCCTGTTGCGGCTACATATAATATGCCTCTACGCCAGACCTGATTCATCCGGTCTCCCCGCCCGCTTTTACAAAGTCCCCGGGCGCCCTGATGTTATACCAGGCGATGGCAGGCTCAGTTCCGCGCTTTGCCCGGTCGCCAACTTGAAGAACCATGAGTCTGTGTCTGCTTTCTTTCAGGCTAACAAGCAGGTCGGTCAGCGATGGCAAAGGCGTTGAGAGTATGAAAACAAGGGTGGTTCCCCAGGGCAGCCTGGACTGCTCAGCCTGCCAGAACTTCTCAAAAGGAACGTTAGCTTCATGGGTAACCTTAGCCAGTGATTCCAGCATTCCGACCAGCTGGCCGGTACTGTTCCCCGGCAAGATTTCCACCGGTTGACCGGAATCGGCCAGGCGCGAGTTGGCAAACAAGCCTACGGAGCTCCGCTGCTCAATGAGATGATTGGCTACGGAAGCCGCCGTACTGATACCGATCTCGAAATCCTCCTCACCGCTCCCGACCTTGAAGCTATCGATAACCAGGAATATCGCCACATTTAGTAAGGTGGTCGGCTCAAACACCTTTACCTGTAAACTCTGATGGCGGGCGCTTGCCTTCCAGTGGATACGCCGGAGGCTGTCATGGGGACTGTAATCACGCACGCCGATAACGCGGATAGGGTCCTCGAAAATGCGAAGCTCAGCAGTTGCCTCTCCTATCGGGTACAGTGGTGGAATTCCCAGCTGAGCGATGGGGAATATCCTGGGATAGACGATAACATGGTCTACCAGGGGTTGTATCACCGAGCGGGGATAGAAGCCGAAGATGTCGCCGGAAGTCAGAACGATTGGTCCCAGCGCGTAATAGCCGCGCCTGCTACCATACAGGCGTTGCTTCCAGCTTACCCTGGTATACCAGAGAAGCGCCGCCGTTTTACTCAGGAAACCAAATCCGGGCTTACTGCCTGGAGCCAGGGAGACCTCAGGAGTAAAGTTAACCGGAATCTCATCATCCAACTGAATCCAGGGAAGCGGCAGAAGCTTGCGGTTGGCCAGGCGCAACCTTAGTTCGATATATTCGCCCGGGAAAACGCGCCGCTCGCTGAGCCAGCGCTCGCAGCTAACACCTACCAGTGAGTACCGACTCCAAAACCTGGATATTCCAGCAGCGGACAGTACTAAGCCAAGCACTATTACTATCAATAACTGACCATACCAGGCTGCCAGCAGTAAGCCTGCCAGCACCAGCAGCAGGCCAAACCTGCCAAATAGATAGCCCACTGGCTGGGAGGAGTAACGCTCTTCCATTGATTTATTATCTAGACTCGTAGGTGCCCAGCTTTCTCGACGGCGTAATTAGGGATTTGCCGATATAAATTAGTATAGCACAGTGGCATCGAACATGGCTGAATGCGAAATTGTTTTAGATTGGATGAACCGCCGGAAAAATCCACAGTGAGGTTTTGTGTCTCTTTTATATAAATGCTGTTATTTTCAACAACCATCGTTTTGTTGAAAACTACCCGGGTAACTTTTCATCTGAAAGTTATCTAGCCGGTATAGAGTTCGTCCGAACATTCATCTTTTAGCAAAAAGTAAACCACCCCCACAGATACTTTTTCGCGGTTAGTCTACGTTAAGCTAGAACTGATATTATTCTAACCATTTTTTGCAAATCAAGTCTAAAAAGTGCCTTTTGAAGCTAAAATGCCGATAGGCACAAAACAACAGTTTAGCTTCAAAACAGGGGGTACTCTGACACCCTCCGGCACTAAAAGTTTGTCAGGATCGCAAAATAATGCGCCGTATTTGTGTCGAAATACTGCTGGTTGAGCCTGCCAAGCGTGTAGGTTAGCTTCAAGGATGGATTTAATAAATACTGTTTCGAAACAGGCTTAGGTTATGTCTGAAAAAATGGCAATAATTTGGCAATAATTATTTTGAGACTGAATTAAAAAACACGCTTTTTGAGGCTAGAATACCGATAGGCACAAAACAACGGTTTAGCTTTGATAACAACAGAAAATAAGGCTAGTGATAGACTGGCAGTCAAAAGGTAGCGGGTTCGAATCCCGCCGGCTCCACCAGCAACCATCAACAGCTATTATAAACGCATCTTTCACTCAGCCTATCTTGCTATCCGATTTTGGGTCTGCTCGGCGGTTCTCTCCCGGTAGCATAGGCCCTGCCATCACGAATTTCGATATAATTCATATCAGCCAGAGCATCCAGCAGGACTTCCAGCAAAACGGGAGTCAGCGGCGGTGAGATTTTATCTCTCTCGAAGTCAGTGAATCTATCTAGTATTTTGTCAGTTTTAATTCCGGCTTCCTTCTCTATTTTCTCCAGTATGGCAATCTCCCTCCTGTAAAAGGGCTGAGCGTAATCGCTGTCACTTAAATCGACCGGTTCACAGGCGAAATGAGCCAGGGTCCTGTGGTCGCCACATAAAAAATGACCTCCCTTGGCTTTTCCGGCTCTGGTTAAAGTTCGCAGCGCCTTATCAGGTTTACCGGTGTCGTTTTCCAGCGGCAGAGGGCGGAACCCCACACCATCGTATTTAGCCATATCGGGGTCTTTGGCATCGTGACCGCGATACAGATACATAACATTCTCGGAGTACTTGTTTCCCAGAAGGTAAACGCCGTGAATAACGGGCATCATCGAAGCAAGTAATCCCGGGCATACCCTGCCGGTGAAATGCACTCCATCGTAATAGAACTCATCACCAATCTTGTAGTTAAAGTGGCAGGGATATTCTGTCTCATCAGCTTCAAATGAAATAAGCTTACATCTCACCTTGAACATATACGACCACCCTTAAACCAGCATATTTTATACCTTTTTACGGTCGTTCGTAATCACTAGTACGTACCGTATTCCACGGCGGCTTCCATATAGACGCGGAAGTTGTCCGGGTTCTTTGTTTCCGTGGCCGTGCAGCCGCCGGAAAGAACATAACCACCGCCGGGAGCGCAGGCCTCGATAAGTTTACGGCAGTATTCCTTGACTTCTTTCGGCGTGCCGGCAACCATCAACGAGGCGGGCACGTTGCCGGTAATACAGCAGGTATCGCCAATCATTTTCTTGGCATTGGCCATATCAGTCTGGTCAAAGCGCCACGTTACCCAGCCTTTGGGAAAATCACCGATATACTCCAGCCTCTGATTGTACCGGCCCTCGGCGAAGAGAGACACCATAATACCTTCGTCGATTAAGGCATCGATGACTTTCTTCAAGCTCGACCAGTAGAACTTCTCGAACTGCTTGCGGGACATAAAGGTATCGTCACCTTTATGCAGGGGAAAACTTACTGTGAATCCGCCGGACATATTAATTCTGGATATCAATCTTTCAATGCTTTGTTCGGTTATCATATCAATCATTTCCAGGAGCTTTTCCGGCTGACGGTACATATCTATGAAGACCCCCTGTGTTCCTCTCAGGAAGTCGCCAACATCATCAAACGGGGCAACCGCCAGGCCACCCCTTCCCGCCGGGAAACCGGCCGCTACCATATCCGTATTAAAAAACATCAGCTCTTTCTGCCACTTTTCCATTTCTTCCCCGGCATCTATCAGTGCCTGGAAAGCCGCCCGCATCTCCGGACGGGCAAAGGGGTAAGCCATTATCAAAGGCATGCTCATAAAAGAACTAAGCTGCGGAAAATTCTTCAACTCCTCGGCGGCAAGTATCGCACGAGGTACCATCACCCTGAATGAAAAGTCGGAAGGGTCTTTCATAAGCGTATCATATTCATCGGCCCGCATATACTCATCCTCCACGAACTGATAGGTACCTATATCATCGCCCACTCCGTGGCCCGGCCACTTATAGGGCTTATACCTGAGGATTTCCAGTGCCCTCCCGGACCAGGTCAGGCCCGGCCCCATGAAAGTATCCATATCCTCATAAAAGTCATTCATGAACTTGGTCCATGCTTCACGGAGCGCCTTGTAATCATACATCACCTTCTTGAGGTTCCATCCGGCGTAATAAGCGGGGAAGTTACCAGTGGGCAGCGATACGGGCACACGGTCGGGCTCCTGACACATCATGACTTTCAACATGCGGGTTACCCTCTCTTTATAGAGCCTTTCCGCCTTAGCGTCACGGAATTTAACGCCCGGGGGAGAAATATACTTCTTCAGCCTTTCCTCACGCTTTTCCTCACGGGTTAACTCTGACCACTGCTTCTCCATACTGAAATATCTCCTTTTAATAGTTACTAATTGTTTCCCAGTATATCATAAGAGATATTTTACACCAATCCGGTGATATCAATCATTTTCAGCCAGCAGCCTACGCGTTTCCTTGAGCCAGTCCATGATAGGAATCTTCAGACCGCAGGCTTTGGCGCAGGCGCCGCATTCGGTACAGCTATCAATATCATGCCGTTCGATACGGTAAAGAGACCGCGCTGTCTCGACATCGTCGTACATGATGGCGTCGTTGTAAAGCTCGAAGATACGCGGCACGTCGATGCCCTGAGGACACGGCATACATCCGCGACAGGCGGTGCAGGGGATGGGGCGCAATTTACGGTAAGCATCCCTGACCCGGCTGACGAGCACCTCCTCCGGCACGGTAAGACTATCCGGTTCAACGCTGTCAGCCAGGGCTACATTCTCCTCTACCTGCTCCATGGTGCTCATGTCGCTGACAACGGTAGCGACCTCCGGGTGGTTCCAGACCCATCGTAAGCCCCAATCGGCCAGCGTGCGGTTTTGTGAGTCATCCGCCCATATTGTAGCTACCGACTCCGGTGGCTCTCTGGTGAGCCGCCCTCCCTTGAGCGGTTCGGTAACCACGACCGCCAGTCCCTCCCCGGCAGCGTACCTGATTCCGCCGATACCCGGGTGATGGTCTATGTCCATGTAGCTGCACTGGAATTGACAGAGAGACCAGTTATCGTAGGAGTCCAGTATCTCCCTGAGCGTCTGGAAATAATCGTGGAAAGAGAACCCTATTTTATCAATGCGCCCATCGGCCATGGCTGCCTCTGCCCTACCCAGTACATCCGTTCTCTGCAATCTGGGCCAGGTCTCCCGGTTCAGTCCCCCGATAAGAAAATAGTCTATCCGGTCGGTCTGCAGCCACTCAAGCCAGTCATTCAGATATGTGTCGAAATCCGGGGAGGCATCGATTATCAATGACGGCAGACTGGCGGCAATTTTAACTTTCTGCCGGTAGCCGTCCCGAAGCGCCCGGCTGATGAGATGAGTCAGCCGTTCATGCTGCGCCATGTCGCAGGGATAACCAATATCAAGGTAGTTCACGCCGCGGTCGATGGCATAACGCAGCATCTTAACGACTTCGGCTCCGAGCGACGGCAGCCGCATAACACCGAAGCCCAGTACCGATACTTCCCAGTCCAGCCTGCCGAACTTACGATACTTAATTCACGGACTCCTTAAATAGACTTCTTGTCTTCCCAATACCAGCGAGGGCTCGTGGCCGGGTGACAGCAGCCACTTACCCTCGCTAACAACACTAACTTATCAGGAATAGAACGATTATGCCTCTACCCACGGAGAAGCGTGTTCGCCGCTTAGACAAACCACGATAAACCCGTAAGGCTTATCACACCACCTGGTAATAAGGGGGAGGTGGGGGAAAGCCGCGGGACAGATGGCAATGGTCGGCGTATTGAAAATGTGCCTTTCATAGTCCTTACCCATACCCAGCTCAAGCTCGGCTCCAAGAAAATCCAGATTATCCGGGTCGAGACCCAGGAAACACAGGATTTCCGCCTCGGGGTGGTAATGAGCTTCGCCGCCGCGGTGCCATTTACCGCACTTGCTGTAGAATCCCCAGGTGAAATTAACGTTGAACCCCTCCAGGTCTTCACCGTAGAGCCAGACGACCTCGTCGCCGTTACCCGGCCCCACTCCCATCTCCGCAGCCTTGATTGACCCGTACTGTTCACCGCCCGCCATTTGGGCCCCCTGCGCACCCATGGACTTGAAATTGGTAGTCATTTTCTTGATATATTTGCGGTATTTATCACCCCTGGTTGCGGAGGCTGATTTCGGCGAAACAGGCTCGGCCTGATATGCGTCGGCCAGGCCGATGGTATAATGGACGATAGGTCTTTCCAGACTTTTAACCGTAACCGGACCGTGCGGCAATCCTTTGGGAACAAGCACACACGAGGGCTCGTTGAAGACATGTTCTTCCTGTTCTTCGCCAAGCAGTACCGATATTTCCGCGCCCAGGTCAAAGATATCGGTGTTTTTCGTCCCTTCAAATACGAGGATTTCATCGTAGGGGTGTACCAGCATACCCTCCAAGGGATGGAATGTGCCGGGTTTTTTAACGAACCCGTAAGAGAAATGGGCGTTAAATCCTTCCAGGTCCTTGGCTTCCATCCAGACACGGGACTCGGCGTAGAGTCCCTTAGGCGGGTCCTTGATAATCACCGGTTTTATCAGATTGGCATACTGTTTCTCGACCATATTAAATACCTCCTTTACCGATTCTCTTACATGGCTCCACTACTACCGGCAGGCTGCTCAAGGGGAGCCTGCCTTGGTTACTCTACTTGCTTTTTACCGGGGTGGCCGGCCTTCCCGCGCCATGCGCATGAAGTTCCTTTCAGGGTCAAAACGGCCCATCGGTATGCCGCCGCCGACATTTAGCATCTGCCCGGTGATGTAAGACGACATCTCCGAGCACAGGAACAGGTTCGTATAGCCGATATCTTCCGGCAGGCCAACTCTCCCTATGGGCGTGAACTGTCCCATCTGGTCGAGCATGGCTCCTCTTTCGCTGTCCGGGACCATGGACAGGACGGGGTCCCAGAACGGCGACTTGATGGGGCCCGGCAGAATACCGTTGACGTTGATATTGCTGGGGCCCAGCTCGTAGGCCAGGTTATAGACCAGCCCTATGATACCGGCTTTGGCCCCGTGATATTCGACGGAGGGGCCGGGGGGATTGTAGACGCCCATGGAAGAAATCAGGACAATCTTTCCGTATTTCTGCTTCTTCATGTACGGCACGACTTCCTTGCAGAAGAAGACATGACCTTTATAATTGAGGTCCGTCATAAGGTCGAAATATGCTTCCTGGGTATTCTCGATGCCCATTTTAGGTCTTTCGCCCTCTTTGGGAGGCGTCATAGCCCTGCCTCTGATAACGCTGCCGCCGGCGGAACCTATCAGGATATCCACCTTGCCGAATTTCTTAACGGTCTGGTCCACGCAGGCCTTGATTTGCTTGACGTCGGTAATGTCACACTTGACAAACATGGCTTCCTTGCCTTTTTTACTGGCCTCCTCAGCCGTTTGCTTCCCTTCCTCCTCTTTAATATCGGCGATAACGCAGTTGCAGCCTTCCTCGGCAAAGATGAGGGCCGTAGCCCTGCCCATCCCCGTAGAACCGCCGTTGATAATGGCAACTTTGTCGGGCAGCAGTAACTTATTCAAATTATACCTCCCTACATATTTTTTAAAGGTTATAACAATACCCTGACGAGTAAAAACGTCATAAAACGACTGTATAAATTCTTAACGGCGCACACATTATAGACCTTAGCGCTCAGGATATCAACAAAGACTTCAACCTGCCTTGTACATCAATTTTCCAGCGTGATATAATCGGTCTCAGAAAAGGAGGTAGCTATGGCCATGAAGAAACTGGATTATTCAATATTTGAAAAATTCAATTTTGAAAGGAAACCCGTCGGCGTCAAGTATTCTCTGGGCAAGCCGGAAGGAATAAAACCGACGGACAAGCTCCTGGCAATTTGTGAGCTTCTGGCAGAGGCCCAGACCAGCGAACCTTTTTACATCACCGCCGACAACGTACAGTGCGGCGGGCAGGTAATGGGAATACAGGACTATCCGCCAATCATGTACAGCGGGCAGATTGGGCCGATGTTTTCCATGTTTAAAACCCCGGGCGCCAACCGGAGAATCTATGACTACGTTCCCCATCTGCCCAAGGATTCCGTCAAATATATAAGCTACGCTACCGTCGACCGGATGACTTTCGACCCCGACCTGCTGATTTTCACCGCCAACACGACTCAGGCGGAAATTATACTCAGAGCCAGCAGCTATTCCGACGGTAAGATGTGGCACAGCAAGGGAACGACATGCCTGGCCTGCGCCTGGATATACGCCCACCCGTACCTGAGCGGCGAAATTAACTATACTATCAGCGGACTCGGCTACAGCATGAAGGCAAGACAGGTATTACCCGAAGGGCTGTTTATTATCACCTTCCCCTTCGACACCATCTCTTCCCTGATTGAAAACCTCAATGACATGGAGTGGGAGCCTTACTGGTTTAAACTGGGCAGAGACGGATTTGTCGAAGAGGTCCAGAGAAGAGACAAAGAACTGAACGAACAGCTAGGCATAGAACAGATTGAAACAACCAAGCCCCTGGAAAAGAATAAGTAAGTCTATTAATCAAACCCATAACTAAAACGGCACCGGAGATTTATGTTTCCAGTGCCGTTTAGAATTACGGGTTGGTAATAACCGATGCTATTTCACATCAATCCCGGGCAAAGCTGCGCCATGCTTGACCATGGCCTTTTGCAGAATTTTACAGTCCAGCTTTCGCGGGCTGATACCCTGCTTTACCGCCAGAGCCGCCGCCGTCCCGGCAGCCTCTCCCATCGCGCAGCAGTGCGGTATCAGGTTCATACTGTCGTTGGCAATCTTGTCCGACGAGAAACTGCGTCCCGCTACCAGCAGTCCCTCCGCCCTGACCGGCACCAGAGCGCGGTAAGGAATATACGAGCAGGTATCGCCTCCCCCCGGCCCTATCTTCGGAATCACGGCTATGGTATCGTCAAATTTCTGGCTGGAATTCATATCGTCGCCGGTGACAACGTACTCACCGACAAGTCGGCGGCTGCCCCGCGTTCCCGTCTGGGAAGCCGTATCCAGGATAAAGCTGTTCTCAAAACCCGGGAAATTCTTCCTCATGAAGTCATGCCCGATACGCATCATCTTGCGCACGCTGACTTCCAGCTTGGTGAGGTCGTCAACGCTGGTCGAGCTGAGACCCGGTATCCAGTTGTTCACCCAGACAACGTCATTACGATGGCCCGCTATGGGCAATAAGAAGGTGCCGGCCGCTTTAGCAAGTTCACCCACCAGTTCCTGGGCCTTCTTAGGGTCCTTTTCTCGGAACTCGTTAAACTTCTTAAAATCGCAGTTCCCCACCCGGAAAACCAGCGCCAGCATGGAACTCCTGAGCTTGGGGTCGATGGCGCCATCGAATTCCGCCCCGGCGGACGGCAAAAGGTCGCCGTCACCGGTGCCGTCGATGATAACCTTGCCGAGTACCGCCTGCCGTCCCGACTTGCTTTCGAAGATAACTCCCTTAACGGCGCCCTTATCGACAATGGTCTGCGTGCCCCAGGAGTGGAGAGAAAGTTTAACCCCCGCTTCTTCCGCCATATCGTTCATGATGCATTTCAGCATTTCCGGGTCTACGGTCCAGGTTTGCCGAATTTTGCCGTCAACCACGGTGGAAAAGTGGTTTTTCCAGCGTTCCAGCACCGCGGGGTCGGTCGAGCCTATCTCCTCCCGCTTCGGACCGACATAGCCGCCGGGAATTTTTCCCAGCCTGTCCTGCCATTCCTGGCAGAGACCGGCTATCTGCTGCTCTTTACTGCCGTCGCTCATATGCGGGATAAGGATAACCAGCCCACCGCTGGCCATGCCTCCCAGGTGCCCGTATCTTTCAATGAGAATCGTCCTGGCGCCGTTCCGGGCAGCGGCTACGGCTGCCGAGTGACCCCCCGGGCCACCGCCGACAACGACGACATCAGCCTCATGGTAGACGTTAATTTCCCGGGACGGCTCGGTAATCGTTCGGGGAGATGAACTGGTACTCATGGTAGTAACCTCCTTGATATAGTGTTCAGCAGCTTTTCGGTGTCATTCCCGCGAAGCTTGCCCCGTACTTGATACGGGGGCGGGAATCCGGTACTTCCACTCTGTCATTCCAGCGCAGGCTGGAATCCAGCGGAGGGGATGAGGTGTTATTTGGATTCTCGGGTCAAGCCCGAGAATGACATTATTGAACAAACTAGGTAACGCGCCACCTCTCTCTTACTCTCAATCCGGCTATTCGAAGGCGTATAACTTGCCATCATATGAACCGATATACACCAAACCGTTAGTCACGGCAGGGGAAGAGGTAATTTTACCTCCGGTAAGGTAGTCCCAGAGATTATCGCCATTAGCTCTATTCACAGCGTAGATGCGTCCATCGTGACTGCCCACATAGACCGCCGAATCCGTAACCGCGGGCGAGGAAGTTATCGTATCCAAGGCTTCAAATGACCACAACACCTGGCAGGTATGCTCTTTCATGGCTAACAGGTTATAAGCGGCACCCAGATAAATGACGTCGTCCACCAGCGCCGGAGAGGAGCTTGTTCTTATTCCCCACCCCAGGCAGTGCTGCCAGACAAAGCCGGAAGCATCCGGAGGCCTCGGCGCCGCACCGTATATATAGAGCACTTCCCAGAATATTTTGAGTTCATTTTCAAAAGGCCAGTTCTTGGCCTGATAATCAATGGCATACACGAAACCTCTGGTATTGGTGATATAAGCGACTCCGTTACTCACTACGGGAGACGTTACGATAGATGAGTGCGTGTCAAAATTAAGGCGAAGCCGTCCGCTTTTAGCATTAAGGACATAGCAGGAGCCGTCCACAGAGCCGACAATGACAACCCCATCGATAACAAGTGGCGATGACACTACGATACTGTCCGTCTCAAAATTCCACAGTTCCGTTCCGGTCGCGATATCAACCGCATAAATATGGTAATCGTCAGACCCGAAATAGACCACGCCGTCAGCTACTGCGGGGGATGACCTTACGGCGTATCTTGCCCCGAAAGACCACAGCATGGTACCGGTGGCAGCGTCCAGCGCATACAGTTCGCCATCGTTTGACCCGCAATACACGACACCATTGACAACCACGGGCGAGGAGTCTACCCAGCTGCCCGCCTTGAATGACCAGAGTTTCTCACCGGTAGTCGCGTCAAGAGCATAAATATGGTAATCCCTGGAACCGACGTAGACAACTCCGCCAACTACTGCGGGTGAAGAATGGATGGCATCGCCCGTAGAAAAAGTCCACTTCAGTGTGCCCTGAGGTAAGTCACCACCCGGATTGATGCTACCGGTATGAGCCAGGTCATGGCGGAACATAGTCCAATCCCCACGCTGCGGTGACGATTCCATTTCTTCGGACAGCCCGAAAATGACGTCGGTGAACTGATATAAACTGAGAAACAATACTACCAGGAGGATGACGCCGAGCGTAGTCAGCCAGATAATCCTGCGGCGTCTTAACATTATTTGCCTTCTGCGCTCCAGGTCTGCGTGGTCTGTAAACATATTATCCCCAATAAAAATATTAGCGTTTATACGCTCATGCTGTCAATTTAACGTATGGAAACAATAGGTCCGGGACAGACCTGCCGTGTTACGTCTACCATGTCGGGCTGATGGTCTTAGCGACAGGCGGTTTAGGGGAACGCACGAAAAACATCAGTAGTGTAGCCAGGGTGGCGAACACAAGCGCGGTGATAAAGGCTATATTATAGCTTTCGGTGGTATCGAATACCCAACCGTAGTACACCGGGGACAGGAGTCCCATGGGAGCCAAGAAAGCTATCATAGTGCCGAGTATGAAGCCGAAAGCCTTCCTGCCGAAGTAGCGGCCGATTATAAGGATAACCAATGGCGTTACCGCCCCCGAGCTAATGCCATGACATGCCAGCAATATGTAAACCGACGGCAAATTCTGAAACAAGAGGAAAACACTTATGCCGATGACCTGCATCAGAAACGACCCGAGAAGCAGAAATTGGATGCGATTTTTTGAGACACGGTCGGCTATAAGCCCGCCAAAAAACCTGGCAGGGATGGTAAAGAATATCATCATACTCATCATACCGCTGGCTACGGCTTCTTTAATCCCCATGTCGGTTAAAAAGGGGAAAATATGCACGTTGAATCCGCCGGCGATAAAGTATTGCGCGCTGAGACCAACCATCAACAGCCAGTAGGTACTCGTTTTAGCGGCCTGCTTGAAGGTATACTCCCTCTCCTCCAACTTTGAGGCATACCCCCCGCCCCTTTCAGTTATTCCGCCTTTGTCTTCTTCCCCGTTTAGACTAACCTCAGCCCCGTCAGGGAGCAGGTTGTAGTATTCCGGGCGCTGCTGTTTTATCAACATGTAAGCAAACGGGACACTGGCAAACATGATGATACCCCAGAGGAGACAGGTGAAACGCCAGCCCTCTAACTCTATAAGCGGAGTAATCACCTGCAAAACAATGATGCCGAATATACTGATGAGGGTGAACTTAATACCCTGCGCCAGTCCCCTCCGGCGTATAAACCAGTCGTTAATCGACTTGTCACAGGCGACCGTCAGGCCGATATTAAGTCCAAGTCCTATCAGGACACCCCAGGCGACATAGTAATGCCATACCTCGGTGATATAGTTCATGAATATCATGCCAGTCCCGGCGATGCAGATGCCGAAAATAACAATCCACTTCGGACCGAACTTATCCGAGAGCCAGCCTACCAGCGGTGAAGTGATACCGCCTTCAACTCGTCCGATTCCGGCCGCCAGAGACGTGTAAGCCCGGTTCAGTTCCAGTTCGGTGGCAATGGGTTTGAAGAATACTGAAATCCCGTAGGTATTGAAGCCGTGACCCAGGCCGGATATGATGCCGATGTATAGTACGGACCACCATCCGAAGAAGATACGAGGGCCAGATTTTTTTCTTTGCGACAAGATGTTACCTCATTTCAAGAGCAAGAAATTATCTCTATATGCGCAGCATTGTGGAATATTTAAGATTGACAGAGCGCGGCCACGTCCAGATTATGTTCCCAGGGACTCCGGGAAATATGCATGGCCACAAAGGTGCTCGTCCGGACGATTTCCGGTATATTGGCGATGACATCCTTGACGAACTCATCAAACTCTTTAGGCGTGTGAAAAGCGAAAATCCCGATTATATCATAAGTGCCGGTACACCCGCACAGGTAATAAACGTTGGGGCTTTCTATCAGCTGCTGCTCTACGCGCTCGGCAGAACCCACTTTAACTTCAATGCACATGACACACATGAAATTGAGTCCCAGCTGCTCGGGATTGGGTATGGCGCTTATCTTCATCGTATTGCTTTTCACCAGGCCCCTGACTCTATTACGCACGGTCCCTTCCGATACCTCCAGCTTCCGACCGATTTCCCGGAAACTCTGCCTGGCGTCTTCCTGCAGCTTCCTGATTATTTTCTGACCGAGCTCATCCAGCATATCACACCTCCTGAACAGGGTTGAGTAAAATACCCTCTATAACTATACGCAAATTTGCATATAAATGCAAATTCAGATATTGGTTGCGCAATATTACAGGGGCATCGCCGGCACCAGGTTGAGGTCTGCGCATACGCACAATGGAGTATCTAACGGTAATATTGTTTTTGACAAAATTGATTTTAATGAATAAGAGGTATATAATAATTAATCATTCTTAGGAGGAGAGAGCCATGCCAAATAGCGTCTACAAGATAATCACACTGGTCGGTAGCAGTACCGAATCCTGGGAGAAGGCGGCCAACAATGCCATCGAAATGGCATCAAAGACTCTAAAGGACCTGCGGATTGCCGAAATCGAGGAGCTGGATATGCAACTCGATGACGGTAAGATCTTAAGCTACCGGGCCAAAGTTAGAGTCTCCTTCAAGTATCACGGCAAAGAATAAATCATTTTCTCCGCTTCAACTATTCCGGCAATCGGGGGAGGGTAGATTAACTCTAGCCTCCCTCAAGTATTATTAACGTCCTTGAAACCACTAATACCCTGCGGCCGCACTTACCGTCGCCACCGGGCCGCGGCACGGTCAAACAGCAAGCGCCTCAGCAGGATACTCCCGATATCCCGGCTCACTTTCAAATCTTCACTCAATCCGGCGGTAAGCCTTCTTATCATAATCAGTACATACAGGGCGGCGCAGCACCAGATTATTTCCGCCGGTTCGCCGAAGTACCAGCTGACAAACGGTAATATCAGAAAGCAGATAAACATACCCACCGGCAGACTCCGACTGTAAGGGCCGCCGACGATGGACTTGTCACCCGGTTTTCCGGATTTAGCTATCAATCGGGGGGCGGTCCTGATGATTAAAGCGATAACGACGGGGATAACAGCCACGAGGCCGGGTATGGGAATCAATGTTATGACCACAGCCAGGGCGATACTGTTGCCCTTTTCTCCATCGAAGCTCAAAAATACCGGCCACATCTGGCCGCAGACAGCGGCCAATCCGGCAATGGCAACAGTAGCCAGACCGAAATCGAGGCTTTTAGCTACCAGGACGGGCAGGGCTCCTTTGACAAATTCGCCCAGCACTCCCATAACCCCGACGATTCTACCCGCCCGATACCAGAGATTCTCGTGAAAATCCCCTTCCAGGTCCACACGGCGGAGCTTCGCCAAAAGAGGCAGATGCGGTATGGAACCGAAAATATAGGAACCAAGTACCAAAACTATATCAGCCCACATTTTATCTATGGTAAGAGGGTAAATAAAAAGACAGGTGAATGTCAATACGAAAAGGCCAGAACAACAGGTTCAGATGAACAAAAGGCTTTTCTGTCGCTGTAGCCGGGGTCTAAAGTCCCGCGGCGGCCAGAATATCGGGGACTGCTTCCTCCCTGCCGATAGCCATGATATGAACGCCGTCGCAGATGGCGTCTTTCTTCAAGGCGGCGATGGTACGTCCAGCAATCTCAATCCCTTTGGCCAGCATCTCTTCCCTGGGCACCCCGGTTAGTTCGTCAATCAGGTCCTGGGGAACGAAGATGCCGGGAACGTTTTCCGTCATGTACCTGGCCATCCTGGCCGAGGAAAGCAGGACGATACCGGCCAGTATTTTGGTCTTAAACTTACGGGCGTAATCCATGAAATTCGTGAAATTGTCCAGGTCGTAAATAGCCTGGGTCTGGAAAAACTCGGCGCCGGCCTCGACCTTCTTTTCAAACTTAATCAACTGCGGCTCGATGGGCTGCGCCTCGGGGGTAACGATAGCCCCGGCACAAAACTCCACGGCCCCATCCAGACTATTGCCCCCCAGGTCCTGCCCGTCCATCATCTGGTGGATTGTTTTTAGGAGCTGCAGGGAATCGAGGTCGAAGACACCCATGGCCTCTTTATGGTCACCCACCGGCACGGCATCGCCGGTGAGACAGAGGACGTTCCTGATGCCGCGAGTGTAAGCGAAGAGGATGTCGGCCTCCAGAGCCATGCGATTGCGGTCGCGGCAGGTCATCTGCATGATGGCCTCACCACCCTTCTCAACGACAGCCAGAGCGCCGCCCAGCGAGGGGAAGCGCATCACGGAGCTCTGGTGGTCGGTAATATTAATCGCATCCACCTTTTCCTTGAGAAGGTCGATATGGTTCAGGAACTTTTCCAGGTTCGTTCCCTTGGGTGGAGCGACCTCGCTGGTAATCACAAACTTACCGGATTCAAGGGCTTCTTTGAAACGCGATACCATTATCCTTACCCCCTCAATAAATCCTGTGACCTTCTGAGTCAAAGACTTTTTTAAAATATAATGCTAACATCCTTACCTCACTAAGTAATTTTGACGACTCTCGGTCTAGGGACGATGTTATGGTTCCGTGGCGGCTGGTACTGTCGCATCAGGTCAAGCCGTCCCTGCTCTTTCAAGCGATTATAGATGAGAGTCCAGGCACAGTCCTTCTCTTTATCGACCTCGCACTTGCCGTTATTGGTGCCGCCGCAGGGCCCGTTAACCAGCCCCTTGTGGCAGGCGGTAAGCGGACAGATGCCGGCCGTCTGGCCGAGAAGACACTGGCCGCACTGGGCGCAGGCCTCACGGAAGTAGCCGGGGGTCTCTTCCACGGCGATGAACAGGGTATCCAGGGCCGGAATCACCGGTTTGTTGATATACAGGTTCATCCGGTGCACGCCCAGGGCACAGCTCATCGATAGAATAGCGTCGGCGCTGCGAATGAACTGCTCGTTCTCCTTCATGGCCACCTCGGTCATGTCATCACAGGCAGTGGGAATAACCGTCGAGCCGGTAATGCGTTTGCCCATTTCCTGAAGGCGCTCCTTCATCTCCTCGACCTGCTCAATACCACCGGTCTTGGTCATGGTGGTGCAGGTGCCGCAGCCGACCACGAATATTCTATCCAGGCCTTTAAGGCCTTCTTGAATGTCTTCTATCGATTTCTGCTTGGTTATCGATTTCATAACAAACCCCTCCACTTTCTTTTGTCATTGCGAGGGCGACCTGCTCGCCGAACAAGCCCGCCTTCCAAAGCTCCTGAGGAGCGGCGGACAGGTTCTATGGCAGGCGAGAGCCCGAAGCAATCTCGAACATCGCCCTGACCCTTTTTAAGGGATTGCTTCGCTACGCTCGCAATGACAGAAAAACTATTAGGCAAATTCGTATCCTAGCTTTCAAGGTCGCACCTCAGGCACCGCTTCGCCTCACGCCTGGCTACATCTTCGGTGAAGCCGAACTCTATTTCCGTAAAGCTGGCTCTCCTTTCCGGCAACGGGAGCGTCTTCACTTCCGACCTGGTTTTTAACTCCCATGTCTCATCGAGTTCCGGAGCACCAGCCCCTTCAACCACCCTAGCTTTGCGGTCGTATATCTCGACCCGCGAATCGTCACCCCTGAGGTACTTGTCGATAGCGATAGCCCCCCTCCTCCCGGCGGCGACAGCCTCGACGACCATACCCGGCCCGGTAACGAAGTCGCCGCCGGCAAAGACACCGGGGACATTGGTCGCCAGGGAATTGCTATCGACCACCAGTGTCTCCCACCTGGTGCGCTCCAGGGCACTATCCGGAGGCAGGAAAGAAAGGTCGGGCGCCTGCCCCACGGCGGCGATGACCGTATCCGCTTCGGCGGTAAACTCCGAGCCGGAGATAGGGACAGGCCGTCGCCGGCCGCTGTCATCGGGTTCTCCCAGCTTCATGCGGGTACATTGCAGCCCCACGACCTTCCAGTTGTCGCTGGTTACCCGGGTCGGGCTGGCGAGGAAATTAATCTTAACGCCCTCGGCAATGGCCTCTTCGTATTCAACTTCGGACACCGGCATCTCATCGCGCGAGCGGCGGTAATAGATGCTGGTTTCATCGGCACCGAGGCGCAGGGAAGTCCGGGCGGCGTCCAGGGCTACGTTACCACCCCCGATGATAGCCACCCGTTTGCCCACCTTTACCTCCCTGCCCAGCCTGACATCCCGGAGAAACCTCAACCCGTAGTAAAGTCCTTCGATATCTTCAACTTCTCCCGGTATGCCCAGGCGCTGACTCCGCTGGGCACCGGCCGCGACGAAGACGGAAGCAAAGCCGTCTTTACGTAAATCCTCGACGGTGAAATTGGTATTAATCGGGGTATCGTACTTTATCTCCACTCCCCGCTTCACGATATAGTCGATATCCTGCTGGATAGCGGCATAAGGCAGGCGAAATTCCGGTATGGCTACCGAAAGCATACCGCCGCCCACGGGAAGGGCTTCGAAGACCGTTACCGGGTAGCCCGACTGCGCCAGGAAATAGGCACAGGCCAGGCCGGTAGGTCCCGCCCCCACCACGGCTACCTTCTCCTTCTTTGTTACGGGGAAAGGCTCAATTTCCCCGAACTCGGAGCCGTGTTCCGCATACCAGTCGGCGGCAAAACGCTTCAGTGACCTGATGGCTACAGGTTCATCCAGTTCGCCGCGGCGACACCGGCCCTCGCAGGGGTGGTGGCAGATACGACCGCACACGGCAGCGAAAGGATTGCGTTCCCGGATGGTCTCGATGGACTCTTTATATTCGCCCTCGGCGATATGGGCTACATACTTGGGGATATTGATACCCGCGGGGCAGGTATGCTGGCACGGTGATATCATCAGGGCTTCGCAGACCGCCGCCGGGCACTTCTTCTCCCTGATGTGCGCCTCGTACTCGTCGCGGAAATATTTGATGGTGGAAATGACCGGGTTGGGGGCCGTCTGCCCCAGGCCGCAGAGGGAGCACTCCTTGACGGTTTTGGCGATGGAAAGTAGAGAATCAATGTCCTCATCGCGTCCCCTGCCCTCGGTAATCCTGGTCAGTATCTCCAGCATCTGCCGGGTGCCCAGCCGGCACGGCGTGCATTTACCGCAGGACTCGGCCTGGGTAAAACTGAGAAAGTAGCGGGCTATCTCAACCATGCAGGTAGTTTCGTCCATGACCACCATGCCGCCGGAGCCCATAATCGACCCCAAACTGGCCAGCGTTTCGTACTCAATGGGCGATTCGATGAAACGGGCGGGTATGCAGCCCCCCGAAGGGCCGCCGGTCTGCACCGCCTTGAGTCGGCGCTCCCGCGGGATGCCGCCGCCTACTTTATAGACGATGTGGGATAATGGCGTGCCCATAGGCACCTCGACCAACCCGCTATTGGCAATTTTACCGGTAAGGGCAAACACCGCCGTGCCCTTACTCTTCTCCGTACCGATGCCGGCAAACCAGTCGGCCCCTTTTTCGATAATGACCGGTACGGCGGCCAGCGTCTTGACATTATTGATGATGGTCGGTTTGCCATCCAGGCCGGAATTGGCCGGGAAGGGCGGGCGGGGGCGGGGCATGCCACGTCGACTTTCAATAGAAGCTATCAGCGCCGTCTCCTCCCCGCAGACGAAAGCGCCGGCGCCTTCCATAATATGCACCGTAAAGTTAAAATCGGAGTCGAGGATACCTTTCCCCAGAAAACCCTTCTCCTGCGCCTGTTCGAGCGCCGTATGCAGGCGCTTCACGGCGAGCGGGTACTCGGCGCGGATGTAGACATAACCCTCGCTCGCGCCGATGGCATAGGCAGCAATTGCCAGCCCCTCCAGGACGGCATGAGGGTCGGCTTCTAAAATAGAGCGGTCCATGAAGGCACCGGGGTCACCTTCGTCGGCATTGCATATCATATACTTCTGGTCACCGGGGGATTTACGGCAGAACTCCCACTTGGTACCGGTGGGAAATCCCGCCCCACCCCGGCCACGCAGACCGGAATGCTTTATCAGGTCGATAACCTCTTCCGGCGTCATCATAAAGACGGCTTTCTTGAGCGACTGATACCCTCCCCGTTCGATATAATCGCTGATACGCTCGGGGTTGATGTGCCCGCAGTTACGCAGGACAACTCGCTCCTGCTCCTGGTAGAATTTAATATCCGAGTATTTCGGTATTGCTTCACCGGTTACCGGGTCGTGGTAGAAAAGGCGCTCAACCGGCTGGCCATCGCGGAGGTGGGAAGTAACGATATCAGCCGCATCATCTGCATCCACATGGGTATAGAAGATGCCGTCGGGTTCCACCACGACATTGGGTCCCTGCTGGCAGAAGCCGTGGCAGCCGGTAAAGTCAATCTCGGCTCCGGTTACGCCCTGTTTTTTAAGTTCTGCCCTGAGAGCCTCGTAGACAGCGTCGCCGCCACCCGAGATGCATGCGGTACCCCGGCAGACTAATACCTTGCGCTTTCGCGGCATATTACTCCTTCCCGCTCCTGTCAAATAATCGGGCTACTTTCTTCGGATTCATATTGCCGTAGGCTTCTTTATTAATCATAATGTTTGGCGCCAGCGCACAGACACCGATACAGGCGACCGTTTCCAGGGTATATTCCATGTCATCGGTAGTTTCTCCTTCGTCAACACCGAGGTGCTGCCTGACCAGCTTCAGAATAGTTTTTCCGCCGCGTACGTGACAGGCGGTACCCCGGCAGACCCTGACGATATTCTTACCCCGGGGCTCGGTATAAAGCTGCTCGTAAAACGTAATCACCGCCTGTACCTGGCTCGGGAACAGACCCAGGGCACCGGCGATAACGGGTATGCTTTCGGGGGGAATATAGCCGACCTTCTCCTGAATCTCCTGAACCATGGGTATCAGCGGCCATCTCTGCCCCCGGTAGCCGGCGATGATTTTATCTATCTGCTTCAGGTTGACCCTGGGCACCTTCTTTTGTTTAGCCATCACCGGCAGTCCTTTCCAGCCTCACGGCACACGACTTGAGCGCCGGGGCCTTAGCTTGAGGGTCCAGAACGGTATTAAATAGCTCATATACGGGGGTATCCGGGAAAGATATCGGCATGAAGAGCAGGCCTTGAGGCAGCGTGTGGCTGACTTTAACGGTTGTTAAAAGCTCTCCCTGCGTCGAGGTGACCTTCACGGTATCGCTGTCACCGATGCCCAGGTCGGCGGCATCGACACCGCTGATTTCCAGAAAAGCCGTGGGTGAGAACCGACTTAACCGGGCCGACCTTGAGCTCCGTGAGCCGGCGCCGAAGTGGTACCGGCTGGAGCCGACCATCAGGGTGAAAGGATACCCGTCTGTGGATACATCTACCGGAGGCGCATATTCCACGGGAGAGAACCGCCCGAATCCGCTGGGAAACAGGCCCTTATGAAGACGCCTGGTCCCCGGGCTATTGCTTTCAACATCGCCCCAGTCCATACCCATCGAATCGGTATCGGCGTAGGCAACGTGACGATAGAAGGGGACCATCTCCTCGATTTCCTCCATGACCTCCTGATGAGAGGTATAGGGTAACGGCGAAACCATCTTCTCCGCCAGTCGAAGCAGTATCTCCACGTCCGGCAGGCTGTCGCCGACGGGCTCCATAGCTTGATGAAGTCGCTGTACCCTCCCCTCAAAGTTAGTAAACGTCCCCTCTTTCTCGGCGAAGCTGGCCGCCGGCAGAACCACCGAGGCGTACTTGACCGTTTCCGTCGGGAACATATCCGTAACCACCAGAAAGTCGAGGGAAGACAGGGCTTTCCTGACCAGAGCCGGCTGCGGGAAGCTGGCCACCGGGTTTTCGCCCACGATGAGCATCCCCTTGACCTTTCCTTCCCTGGCCGCCTCCATCATTTCCAGAGCCGATAGTCCGGCTTCGGCTGGTAGAGAGCACCCCCAGCGTTCCTCAAACCTCTGCCTGTTTTGAGCATCATCGACGCTCTGGTAACCGGCGAGGAAACCGGGCAGGGCCCCCATGTCGCAGGCCCCGTGGGCGTTGTTTTCGCGTTGCAGGGCGAAGATTCCGCCGCGCCTCCCGGTATTTCCGGTAAGCATGGCCAGATTGGCAATGGCGGCGACGGCGCCGGTCCCGGTGACATGTTGAGTAATCCCGTTACCGTAGACAATGGAGGCTTCTTCAGCTCCGGCCAGGAGGCGTGCCGCCATCTGCACATCCTTCCTGGGGATACCGGTCAACTTTTCCACGTGGCCGGGGGTATAATTTTGCAAGCTCTTCGACCAGCCAGCGAAGTTATCCGTCATGCGGGTAACGAACTCAACGTCTAGCCTCTTTTCATCGATGATTACCCTGGCCAGACCGTTAAGCAGGGCCACATCGGTACCCACTCCGGGCCTGAGCCAGAGGCTGGCGAATTGAGTCAGCGGGGTATCACGGGGGTCGATGACAATGAGTTCCGCCCCTTTGTACCGGGCCGCCCGCTTGATGGCATAGGCCACCGCCGGTGCCGAGATTTCGGGATTGGCGCCGATGACCATGATAACTTTCGAACGCTCCAGGGCACCGAGCGAACCCGTCGTACCGGCATAGCCTATGGAAGCTCCCAGACCCGTGCGACTCGCCGCGCTGTAAAGTCGGCTGCCGTTGTCGATATTGTTCGTGCCCAGAACACCCCGCGCGAATCTCTGGAGCAGGTAGTTCTCTTCATTAGTGCACTTGGAGGAGCCGAAGACAGCCAGGGCGCCGGCTCCAAGTTCTTCTTTGATTCGCCCGAAGCCGTCGGCTACCCGCGACAGCGCCTCTTCCCAGGTCGCCTCCTGAAGCTCACCGTCCACCTTAATCAGTGGCTGGCGTAATCTCTGCAGACTGCTAATAAAATCGTACCCATAATTCCCGCGGACACAGAGAGCCCCCCGACTCACCGGACTGTCAACGGCCGGCCTGGCTTCGATTATTTTACCGTCTTTAATACCCAGACAGATGGTACAGCCACAGCCGCAATAGGGGCACACCGTGGTGACCACGTTCGTCGCGGTGCCGGTGTATATCCTGTCCTTCTCCATGAGGGCCCCGGTGGGGCAGACAGCCACACAGGCCCCGCAGAAGGTGCATTCGGATTTCTCCAGCGGCATGTCGTTCAGAGTCGCCGCCTTGACCATGGTGCCGCGGTGGATATAGTCGATAGCCCCCTCCACGACCAGCTCCTGGTCGACTCTGATGCACTTGCCGCACATGATACACTTGGAGAGGTCACGCTCGATAAAGGGATTGACCTCCTCGATGACATCCAGCTGCGGGATTCTCTGAAATTCAATGAGACCGATACCCATCTCCGCGGCCAGCTTGCGCAACTGACAGCGGTTGCCCTTGTCGCAGACAAGACAGGAATCGGGGTGACTGGCCAGCATGAGCTCGAGGATTTTCTTCCGGTGTTCCACAACCCTGGGCGAGTTAGTGTTGACGGTCATTCCCGACGCGATGGGGGTAACACAGGAAGCGTGTAAAGCACCGGAACGCTCGTCCTCTACCAGGCAAAGTCGGCAGGCACCCGTCGAAACGAGGTTAGGGTCATAACAGAGAGTGGGTATATAAACGCCAGACTCTCGTGCCAGATCCAGAATCGTCGTTCCAGCGTAACCACTAACCTCTACCCCATTTAACGTAATGGTAACTGCTTCCACTCACACACTCCGCTGGCTCTATTGCTTTGGCTGGAGCGATTCTATCCACGACTGGTCGCCCCGGGCTACCGACCGTATGCCGGTTAAAAGTCGGGAACTGGCAGCCGCTTTGGGAATGAAGCCCACGGCTCCCGCCTCGCGGCTGGCCAGAACGTTCTCTTCATCATCGTACTGGGTCAGCATCAGCACCTTGGCCGTCTTGTATTTCTGGCATATCTCTTTGGCGGCGTCCAGGCCGTTCATCACCGGCATGACAATGTCCATCACGACCACGTCAGGCACAAGCTCTTTGGTCTTGTCCAGTGCTTCCTTGCCGTTAACCGCCTCGCCAACCACCTGCATATCCCGCTGCAGGTTGAGTACGGACCTGATGCCGTCTCTGACAACGGCGTGGTCGTCCACAATCAACACCCTTATCTTCTTCGTCGCCCTGTCCAGCAATTTCTGGATACGGGGTATCAGCGCCACCGGCTCGACAGGCTTGGCCAGGAAGTCCTCGGCATCACACTGCATCCCCTCATCCATTCTCCAGCCCTTGAGCAGCTGTTTCTCCGGCGGGGCATTGATAACCATGATGGGGAGGTTGCTAAACCCCAGGGTCTGCTTCATCCACTTGTGGAACAGGAAAGCGTCGCCCCGGGGCATGATAGTGCCCAGGACAATCATATCAGGCTCATGGGAGCGGACCATTTTCTCAGCCTGCTCACGGTCATAGGCGGTGACTACAGAGTAAGCTTCATTTTCCAGAGTCTTTTTCAAATCTTCTGTGAAATCAAGGTCATCATCTATAATCAGAATCGTGGTTTTCTTTTCCATTTTAAGCCTCCTTTCACCGGAAGCGCTTATAAATAAAACTATAAGCTATCTGTGAATAAAGAGAAATGGGGAATTTACCCTGATGGTGCGGGTTGAAACCCCTGAGTTTCACGGAATTTTCCCCTGGAAATTAAGGCATGAAAGAGAGGCGTATCTCGTTGATCAGAGGGAGTGATAAAAGAAAATAAGACAGGGGTGAGGTTAGATGCTTATGATGCCTTTGCGCAGTGCGTATTTGACCAGGTCGATGCGATTATGAATGCCGAGCTTGGACATGAGATTCGTCTTATGCCCTTCCACTGTTTTGGGTGTAATCACCAGCATCTCAGCTATTTCCTGGTTACTATACCCTTCGGCCAGTAACTTGAGTATCTCCCGTTCCCGTCCCGTCAAATTGTTATAGGGGTCTTGCCTGCTTCGTTCGCCGGCCGTATGCTGGAAGTTTTCCACCAGGAGCCTGGCTACTGATGGTGACAGGAAAGAATCACCCCGGTAGACCGACCTGATGCCGGAGGCGAGCTCGGAAGAGGCCCCCGCCTTGCTGATGAGGCCGGAGGCGCCTGATTCAAGGACCGGAAAGACATACTCCTTATCGTCATGCTGGGTGACAACCAGTACCTTTGTTTTGGGGAACTCCTTGCTTATCCGGCGGGTGGCTTCCAGGCCTCCCATGATGGGCATGGCGATATCCATGAGCACCACATCAGGATGCAACTCGCTGACCATTTTCAGCGCTTCATTACCGTTGGTCGCCTCACCTACTACCTCAATATCCCCGGCAAGGGCAAGTAAAGCAGAGATGCCATCCCGCACGATGGTATGGTCGTCAACTACCAGTACCCTTATTTTTTGCATACCCGATTTCCTGACCTATCGGTATACTAGCCCAGACGGTGGTCCCTTTCTCTATCTTGGATTCAATCCCACTGGTGCCGCCAAGAAAACCTATCCTTTCTCTCATGCTGAATAAACCGCGTCCCCGTCCGCTTTCCTCGACATCGGTAATCTCGGAAACGTCGAATCCCTGTCCGTCATCGCTTATCTTTATCGAAAATTCATCCGGCCGGAATTCCAGTAAAACGGTAACGTTCCTGGCTTTAGAATGCTGGGCGATGTTGCCTATGGCTCCCTGGACAAAGCGAAAAAGTGCCGCTTCAACCTCAGGAGGAAACCTCATCTCGGTCCCCCTGGTCTCCATCGAAACGTCAATTTCCAGAGGCTGCAACCTGGTCTCGGCGTGCTGGCGGACGGCCGGAACCAGCCCCAGCGTATCCAGCAGCGCCGGGTGGAGATTGGAAATCAGCCGGCTTACCTCGTTATGCACCTGCACGGTCAACGATTGCACTTTCTTCAATCCGGCCATGAACTCATCGTCCTGTTTGCCAGACATTTCCGACAATTCTATTAACGCCTGTAACTGGAGGGCTATACCCGAGAGCGACTGACTGGTCTCGTCGTGCAGCTCGCGGGCAATTCTCCTGCGCTCCTCCTCCTCGGCCACGAGGTTCTGCCTGGCGAGCCTGCGCAACCTTTCACGCGCTCCCCTCAGTCGTTCATAGAGCCGGGCATGCTCGATAGCGATACCCAGCTGGTCACCGATGGCGTATAACAGGTGCACGTCATTGGTGGTGAACTTACGTGGCACACGACTGGCCACATACAGGACACCCAGGACATTGTCTTTAGCCCGGAGAGGCACACAGATAAACGCCTTGAGGCCTTCGTCGATAATCAGTTCTCGATGCGCCACCCGTGGGTCTTTAGAGATATCTTCCAGGAGAACTGCCTTGCCACCCTGGGCGACGCTTCCGGTAATCCCCTCACCGAGACTGGTAATGACATTATCGACGAATTCTTTACTCAGTCCCCTGTGGACAATGTGCGAGAGATTCTGGGTGTCTTCGTCGATGAGCAGGATTTCACCGATGGTCCCGTTCATAATGTCCAGGGCGCTATCAAGGCCGACACCAAGAATAGCGTCAAGGTCCCACAGTCCGCTCAGCGCCGCCGAGATTCTACTTAAGACCACAACCCCGGGCTGCTGTCCCTCCGCTTTTGCCTTTGACCCGCGTGCGTTTGCCTTAGCTAATTCAGACGATTCCATTTTTCTGAAACTCAGCTGCCTTGTGATTGGTGTGTATAGATGTGTATAAATTAGACTATATAAAATCCGGTCGACTTGTCAAACAATACATACACATTGTTTGAAAATGTAGAGCCGGGGCGATGGACCCGAACGATTTTTACCGCGTGATACCGGGCGAAGTCCAGGCCAACGACCTGGCGATGTCGCCCGCCGGCATACCGGTTGAAGCCCTGTTGATAAAGCTGTCCACCCTCTCTATGTTTATGATGCTATTTTTCTTCTCGAAAAACAGAAAGCGATTATTCGCCCATGAATTGCAGGATAACCTGTCTCGACCTGGCTCTATTATCAAATTCAATCAAGACTACCTGCTGGTACTGACCCAATACCAGCCTTTTATTGGCCATAGGGATAACTAAAGACGGCCCCATCAATGAAGCCCGAACATGAGAATAGGCGTTATTCTCTTCCCAGAGAAACTTATGCTTGTAGGCAATATCCCTAGGAACCAGGCGCGACCATATCTTTTTGAAGTCGGAAATCAGTCCTTCTTCATATTCGATTGTCGCCAGTGCCGCCGTCGTGCCGGGAAGAAAAAGGGTAACAATCCCGTTGGCAACGTATTCTTCGGCGGCCTGCTGGTGGACTTGCGGGGTGATATTGATGACAGAGACGTAAGCTTCATCCGCCGATGCATTTGTATCCAGGTTTATTTTCCTGGTAGTTATAATCATGTTTACCTCCAGAAATGTATAATTGGCTGCAGTATACTCTAGTCAAGCCGCTAACAAATTACCCCTATTCTACCACAATAGTAGCCGCTGATAGTCATATCAAACCAGCTCCGTAATGACAAACCCGATGAGAGAAGCGAAGGCGATGGGCGGTAAAGCGGGCACGGGCTTATCCTTGAGCCAGAGCAGTTGAATCAGGAAAGCTCCCATAAGCCCCACCAGGGCAAACACGCCCACCAGTACGGCGCTGGATAAACCGGCCTTGAAGAAAACGGAAACGGCCAGCATCAGGGGAAACCCCACATCGCCACCACCCAGTATGGAGTGTTCTCGCTCGGCGGACTCCTTAGCTCTCAAATCGCTTACCCGCACGTTACGCAGTTTCAGTTTCCAGTCCCTGATTTGCCTGGGGAAAATAAAGGCGGGCAGAGTATCGGACTCGGACATTTTATCGGCCATCCATACCATAAAACCGAAACGCACGGCTATGACGTCATAGACGGCAATAATCAGCATGAAAATCATGAAGGTTAACGGAGAAAAAAGGAACCCGAAAACCGAGCCGGCCCCGGAAAGGGCGACAAGCAATAACAGGTCGTGCAGCCAGACCCTGGCCCAGAATAGCCAGGCAATACCGGCAACTACCGCCAGAGGATAGGCTGACGCGGTCGGTAGAGTCAGGGCGGTGACGATAAACACGCCCCAGCCGAACATCAGGGCAAACAGCACCCGGAATACCAGCCGCAGCTTGCTCAGAGGGATGATAAAGAGAACCAGAGCCAGCAGCACCACCACGCCGAAGAAGTAGGCGATTATCGGGCCGAGAGAGATGTCCGGCGAAACTATCTGGTTCTCTTCGAAAAATACCTGCTCCTGGCCGGCTACATAGAACGTAAGCGCCAGAGCCAGTACCATCACCAGGCCACCCCAGAGAAAGGGACTGAGTTTCGACTTCATTATTCTGAAATAATCTGAGAATCTCCCCTAATTATAGAAAAGGGGAAAGCTAAAAGCAATTTAAAAGCAGCTGTAATGGCAAATAAGTGGCAGCGGGCGGAATTGGCCCTGTTACGTAGTTAACACTTCTTACATCTCATAGTACCATATAGCATAGTACCATATAGCATAGTACCATATAGCTACCGCATAGTTGACTAATAGACTATTGATTGTGTTCCTTTGTATATGGGAAAATCAAAAGGGAATAACTAAAACTATTCCATATTCTCCCGTTTTCAGGTAGAGCCGTGAATGGCAATAGTAGAGGTTTTGCACTTATAGAGAACATTGTGGCTCTAGCCCTGCTAGGGATAGTCGCCGTTGTTTTTTTAGGCTCCATAGGTACCGCGACCAAGGCCAATCTGATTGCCGATAAACGGGTAACCGCCGAAAGTCTGGCACGCAGCGAGGTTGAATATATTAAGAGCTGTGCTTATGAGTACTCAGCTACAGAATACCCGATAGACCCAACGCTTAGCATTCCGAGCAGATGGTCGATGCCAACCCCGGTGGTCGAAGCATTGCATGACCCGGATGACGGCATTCAGAAAGTTATCATTACGGTACAACATGACGGCAAGGACGCATTCTCCGCTCTCACATACAAGGTCGAAAGATGAGACGACAAGAAAAAGGATTTGGCTTAATAAGTCTGGCCGTTGCCGTTGCCATAGCGGCAATGATTGCCGCTGGTGCCGGAATGACTACCATACAGGTCATCAGGGGCACCGAGCGTAACGAGCACCAAGCCAGAGTGACTCAACAGGCGCACAATTTAGGCCGTTGGTTCAGTCGGGATGCACTGATGGCTGAGAACATTACCGCCGGTGATGACCCTGAAACTGTTGATGACGAGTTTATTACCATATACTGGAGGGAATGGATAAGCGGCGATACCTATAATATCCGCTATATATGGCTTGATGATGTTGACTCATCAAAGAAAGTCCAAAGGAATCAGGTAAAGCGCGATAAAGATGATGCCGTTACAGAAAATATCACCTCACTGATAGCGTATAGCCTGTCTTCGGCAAACCTCTCCAGGCAGGATAACACTTGGATTCTGAACCTCGAAACCTGTTCGGGGCAGAAGAGTTCCATACAGGAATACAGAGCCACCAAGAGGTTAAATTAGTAACATGCTGAAAGCAGTAAGAGAGCTATTTTTAAAGATAATAAAACGGCAGGATGGCGTGGCCTTACCCTCCGTATTAGCTATGTTTGCCATTGGCAGCCTTCTCATTGTGCCTTCCATAAACTATATAGCGACAAACCTCAACGCTGGAATGATGGCCGAGGAAGAATTTAAAGGAATAATTACTGCCGATGCTGGAGTTGAAGACGCCCTGTGGAAGATAAAAAACGATGCCTCCAATTTCCTGGAGCCGTACGCGATTGCCGATGTAAACGGGCTATCAGTTGATGTTGATATTGATGAAATTGACACCTTATTCGGCGAAATCGTTGACCCTGGAGGACATTCCTCATGGTTGGTCACGACAGTAAATGTTACTTATAATACCGGAATTTACGACTACTCGCTTTCTGTAAGCAACAACGGGAGCGGCAATATTAAAGTGCTCAAGATTCTTATCGACTTGCCGCCGGGCGTAGATTATGTAGATGATTCAACAGATAGCGAAATCCTGGATACTGAACCCGCTGTTAGCGGGATTCCAGCCAGCGGTATAACTCTGGTCTGGACAGGTGCTTCACCGATGATTCATGCTGGAGAGACATATTACCATAGCTTTCAACTCGCTGGCCCGGAAGGTATAGAAGAAATCGAAGGTCATGGCGTCGTGGTAACGCAGCGTGAAGATATTGGTACGGTCTGGATTGGCGATGCCCATCCCTACTCTATTATAGCGCAAGCTAAGGATGCTTCCGATGAAATAATAGCTACTATCAGGGCCGGAGTATGGGAATATTACGGTTATTTAGAAATCAGCTGCTGGCAAGTGATACGGTAAAATATAAAGAATAAGTGTCAGCGTACGGATTTGAAGAAGCGGCCCGGGGCATCATTATTTTCTTATCAGGAGTAGCGGGGTGTTCCCCGCGAGAAAGACCTTCTGGGCTACACTTCCCAGGGATAAAGGATTGTTTCTGTTCATACCACGCGTTGACATGGCCACAAGGTCGACGGTGAGTTCATCGGCAAGGTCAATGATAGTCTCAGCTACCGAACCAAAGCCAACTTGATAATCGATGTTGACATCAATCATATCTTTAATCTTTTTACACATGTCTTGCAGGTAAATTTTAGTATCTGTTTCGGAATGACCGTTTTGCGATAATACCCGAAGAAGAGTCAGTTCCATCTGCAGTTTCAGGGCAATATTACAGATATAGGGAATGACCGATTCGCTTTTAAATGAACCGTCCAGCGGTACGAGTGCCTTCTTCAGTAATCGCTTGTCACGCAAATCAGAACGAGATCCATTTGCCCTGATGAGCATCACCGCCTGCGTGTTACCGGCCCTGACCACCTTGTCGGCGACACTGCCTACAGTCCAGCGACTCACTCCGGTCTGACCGTGGCTTGCCATGACAATCAATGGAAAATCAATTTCTAGAGCATATTCGATAATTTTCTTAGCGGGGTCTCCCGTCCGACGTACCGTCGTTATATCAGGCAGGTTTTCATTTCCAATATACTTTCCGGCATAGTGATTCGTATCCTCTTTAATTTTCTTAATGTAATTATAGTAATTCCCAAGCTTTTCATGGTCCTCGGAGCCGATAACAGTCAGCAGGACTATTTCGGAAAGCATCTTCGCACCCAGCTCCTCCGCGTAAGGAAGCGCGGCCTCAGCAAGTTTTGAACAATCTAACGGCACGATTAGTGCCTCAAACATTAATTCGCCTCATCTCGATATTCCACATCTTCCATCCGATGCATTTTGTATCGTGGCTACATTAGATATATATTGACCCGATTAATCTTAAAATAAAGCAGTTAGCAAAAAATAGCATGCAGACAGCTAATTTCTCTGGGTATTTCCCCTTAAAATCAATAAGAAAAACTGAAAAAGGCGACGTACAATTTATTTTTCTTATAGCTCCAGCTCAAGCCCGGCGCCGCAGGCCGTGTACTGCTGCGGAAACAGGTCCTCGATTTCCGCCTTGTACGCGGTACAGTGACACGGGCATATCAGGGAGAGCCCGTCCAGGCGTTTGAAATCACGGAATCCGTGAAGCCCGCCGATTATCCCATAAACCTCGCCGTAACCTGAGGCCGCGTCGATAATTTCTCCGACCCCGGGATGCGAGCAACCTGTTACCACCACTATACCCCTGGCGGTCTTGATTGCCAGCGATTGTTCGATTCCTCTTAGCTCACCGGTGGATATAACCGCCTCCGAGATACGGAGAGGCCGGCTGACAGTAACTACCTCTCTCCCCGTTATCCGGTGTGAGGTTGAAGCCGGCAGGTATACCTTTGCCTGACTGTTTATTGCCAGGATACCTGGAAGACCTCCGGTGTGGTCACCATGTGCGTGAGAGATGACGATTATCCCGATATGTGTCGGGTCGATACCGAGCTGCCTCATGTTATCGAGCAGAGAGGTACTATCGTCGCCCGTATCGAAGAGAATAACCGGCGTGTTCTCAACCTCAATCAGGGCTGAAAATCCCCAGCCTGTATTTAGTCCGGCCCTGGCCAGACAGTTGTCATAAATAATAGTAATTTTCATGCGGCCATACCTGATTGTACTCCTCCCGCCAGCGCCTAATCAATATAATAACTCTCATCCCCGGGTGTTATCCAATACAACCATGATGTCACGAGATACCAGACCACCTGAGTTGATATACAATACCCCCCCATAGTATTATAGTACCAGTTATTTTACTCAAGGCCCTATACTCGCAAGTATATCAATACCACTTTCATAGCACGGGCCGTAGGTAGCACACAAATAATAAGGAGGTGTATCCGTGCACGCAACAATTCAGAAACCCATAGATGAAATCATCGGATATCTTGAACCCGGTGAAAAGGTCTTTGTTGTTGGATGTGACAATTGTGCCGCCAAATGCCATTCAGGAGGTATACCCGATACCCAAGCAATGGCAAACACGTTGAAGAAAAGAGGAGTGAATGTGGTTGGATGGTGCGTCCCTCAACCAAAAGGTATTTCACTGTGTAAGCTCTCAAACACTAAGAAAGTATTACAAGAGGAATATGGCGAGGAAACAAAACAGGCAGACTCCTTCCTCGTTCTCGCCTGTGGCCAGGGGATTCATACCGTTATGGATGCTACCGACGGCGGCATGGTCCACCCGGGGTGCGACACTATATTCGGCGGGGAAACGGTAACGGATGACTTTATCACCGAATATTGCTCCCTATGCGGTGATTGTATTGTCGAGGATACCGGCGGTCTATGTCCGGTGACACTCTGCGCCAAGAGCTTGCTCAACGGGCCCTGCGGCGGAGCCAAAGACGGCAAGTGCGAAGTGGACAGGACCCGCGACTGTGGCTGGCAGCTCATCTACGACCGGCTTAAGGCGCTCGGCAAACTGGACAAGATGGAAAAATATGTCCCGCCCAAGAATAATTCAAGGTGGAGTCGCCCCCGCTCCCTTACCATGGCTGGAAAAGAGATAACCTTCAGGTCTCTTGCTGGAGACCGTACGATTTCCCGGCAAGACTAGATAAGATAATTCTAAGCAAGTAGTTAGGAGCAGGAAAAGACATGAGTAAATTAAGAGAGAAACTGGAAAGCGGAAAATTCATAGTCACGGGAGAAATCGGGCCACCCAAGGGTGCCAATATTGATGTATGTTTGCATGATGCGGAAATGCTGCGTGATTATGTAACTGCGATTAACGTGACCGACCTTCAGAGCGCGGTACTGAGGATTGGTTCACTGGCTGTTTCCAGCAAACTGGTCGAGCGACGCCTGGAGCCAATTTACCAGCTCACCTGCCGCGACCGCAACAGGCTGGCGCTTCAGTCGGACCTGTTGAGCGCATGGGTGTTGGGCATAGAGAATGTTTTATGTCTTACCGGTGACCATCCCATCATGGGCGACCACACCGAAGCAAAACCCGTTTACGATTTAGATTCGGTTCAGCTATTAAAAGCGGCCAGCACGCTAAACCAGGGGCACGATATGTCGGACCATGAACTCGATAGCAGTCCCGGCTTCTTTCTGGGAGCAGTGGTAACCCCGGGCGCGGAGCCATTGGAGCCACAAATCATCAAAATGAAGAAGAAAATCGAGGCTGGAGCCAGGTTCTTCCAGACCCAGGCTATCTACGAGCCGGATAAGTTCGAATCTTTTATCAAACAAGTAGAGAGATTCAACGTGCCTGTTATCGCCGGAATCGTAATACTCAAGAGTGCGGCTATGGCCAGGTTTATGAATGATAATGTGGCCGGAATTACAGTCCCGGAGAATATTATCGATGAAATGTCGGAGACACCGAAAGAGGACCGTAAGAAGAAGGCGGTGGAAATCACCGCGCGGGTTATTCGACAGGTCAGGCCGCTCTGCCAGGGAGTCCATATTATGCCTCTGGGGTGGGATGAACTGGTACCGGATATCATTAAAGAATCGGAAACTCAGTAAGGAAATAAGGGCTCTTCGGAAACAGGTCTAAAAAATAAGTGGCGGCGTGTGGACTTGAACTGCCGACCGGGGGCTTGCGATGGCCATCGGCGCTTTATCGCTATTTTAAAGATAAAGTTCGGCAAGTTGATGTCCAGAACTCTTCTCTTTACCCATGTTACTTATCCTGCCAGCTTTTTCCACATCACTTAATTGCTTTCCAGTAATATTCAAGAGTAAAATGTTCGTACCCAACACTGTTTATACCAGGAAGTAACTTGTGAAAACATCAGAACGTAGTAAAACCAGTAATGCCGTATTCGGATTCCGAATGCTACGTTCATTACAAAACCCGGCTTACCGTTTTTACCTACCCGGTGCTCTGTGTCAGTTTGCCTCGCTGAGCATGCAGATAATAACCGGGCCACTGTTGATGTACCGCATTACCGGTTCGGCTGCCCTGCTGGGAACAATGGCTCTGGTCAACGCATTCCCCATGATATTCGTATCCATGTTTGGAGGTGCTATTGCCGACCGGATACCGAAAAAACGGGTGGTGATAGCGGGTCTATTAGGCTCGGCAGTGGTATCAACTGGCATGGCCATGGCTCTTTCTACCGGTTATATCAGCCAGGAAAATCCCAACTCCTGGATAATTCTTATATTGGCCGCATTATGTATGGGCAGTTTGATGGGTCTGATGATGCCCGCGCTCCAGGCGATAGTCGCGGAAATTGTGAGCCGGGGAGAATTAATGAATGCCGTCGCCCTGAACACCATGGGCATGAATCTCCTGAATCTTATCGCTCCCGGCCTGGCCGGCTTTATGATTGATGCTTTCGATTTCGAAGCCGTGTATTTCACAATGACCGGCCTGTATATCTGTGGGGCATTCTTTATCCTTTTTATACCCGGCACCAGCCAACCAACACCCGGGGGCGGAAACATTCTGGGAGAAATTCAGAAAGGCTTCCAGTATATCCGCAAGGATACCATGATACTGGTCGTCCTGGGCTTTTCTCTGATGGTCACCGTATTAGCCATGCCCTATCAGCAGTTACTGCCTATCTACGTAGATGATATTCTAAAAGTGGGCGCCACGGGGATGGGTGTACTCATGAGCGTTTCCGGTGCGGGAGCACTGGTCGGCTCCATTATTCTAGCTTCCTTACCCAATAAAAAGCGAGGTCTCCTGCTACTCGCAAGCGGTCTTGTATCGGGTATGGCTCTGGTTGTTTTTTCTTTTTCCTCCACATGGAGTCTCTCGTTAACTTTCATCGTTTTCGTTGGATTCAGTCAGACATTTCGCATGACGATAGGCAGCGCTTTACTGCAGGCTTATGCGGAAGCTGAATACCGGGGACGGGTGATGAGTATATTCGGTATGCAATGGGGTTTCATGAGCGTATGCACATTCCTGGCGGGGATACTGGCCGAGGTAGTGCCAGTCCAGTGGGTACTCGGAGGACTCGCTATGCTCCTTATTACCCTTTCCGGCCTGGCTTTAGTATTTATTCCCAGCATCAGAAGGTTAGACTAGCTGAAATACTCGTTTTCCGCACGAAAAATTATCAAGAATATCTTTACGAAACTATCGTGAAATTCCCGCCTAGAAGATAAGCTAAATTTTGAAGCTAAAAATAAGTGGCAGCGGGTGGATTTGAACCGCCTGACAGTTAACTATCAATAGTGGTATTATTAACTATACAAATAATAGATTTATAAGCTGGATGTGTAGCAATGAACATTGATGACAAAGTCAAAATAACGTACGGCGAATTTCAAGGCAGAGTCGGTCAAATAAAGGCTCGTCATATGAATGCAATCCCAAATGAAATGAAAAACATAAGAGCAGGAGTAACAATAACCAGTAGAAATAATGAAACGCTGTATAGCGTTCTTCTTGAAGGGGATAGAGACATCATGTATTTCCCGAAGAGTTGTCTTGAATTAATTTCCGATTAATAGTGAACAGATGTAAAAAACATTGGGATTCGTGTCTGCGAAAAGTGGTGGCAGCGGCGGGATTCGAACCTGCGACCAAGGGCTTATGAGATTCGCTCCCGAAAGGCTGGCAACCCCTTGCCTCCTTTCTGGGAATAGAATACTAGCAGTGTGGCTGGATGTCAAGCCTGGACAGGGAAGAGATAAACGCAGGCTTAATACCACCGAAAAACAATCAAAATCCTCTTTATTGCAGAATGCCTTTTATTGTTGACATTCTGCAATATTATACGTATAATACACGTATAAGGAGGTGCCTTATGCAGAAAAAGCTGACCGTGACGGTTGATGAAGAGGTCTATGAGGGGCTTCACAAGACCATTGGACCACGGAAGATAAGCAAGTTCATCGAGGAACTGGTCAGGCCACATGTGGTTCGTCCCAACCTGGAATCGGCCTATGCGGAAATGGCTAAGGACAGGAAGAGGGAGAAGGAAGCCCTGGAGTGGGCCGAGTTAATCTTCAAGGATGCAGATCATGAAGCGGCGTGAGGTATGGTGGGTTAACTTCGACCCTGCGATCGGCGGGGAAATCAAGAAAAAGCGGCCGGCCGTGATTATCAGCAATGATGCTTCGAACAAGTTCCTGAACAGAGTCCAGGTTGTTCCCCTCACCAGCAAGACGGAGCGGATTTACCCCAGTGAAGCTGTTGTGGTCTTTCAGGGTGAGGAAAGGAAGGCTATGGCAGACCAGGTGGCGACTGTCAGCAAGGAACGGCTCTTTCGCAAAGCCGACATTCTTTCCCAGGAAGATATGCGCAAGATAGAGGAAGCCATTAAAATACAACTGGATATTCCGTGAAACTGATTGGCGTGCTTTCTATTTAAATTCCTGTTCAGAAGTAACAAAAAGATTTCCCTAATAGTTGTCAAGGGCTTTTTGACCTTATTACCTCCTTCAGATAAACTTGTTTTTGGGAGACAGTTTGACTCATACAGGTTGAGGAGCTTCGGCTGCCTCGTTTGTCCTGTTAGTCGCTGTCTCCTGCGTCTTCCCGATTTTACTATTACGCCGCCGTCTTTCTTTACGTATATCTTCTGACACCTGGTATTTTGTAAGTATCAGTCTCCTGGCATAATCTCGAGTAACTGACTTACCATCTATATCTCTCAGCTCATAGGGCCTATCCTCTAAAAGCACTTTAAGCACTCTGGCTCCAAGATGACTCATTACTGCCCCTATCGCCTGTTTATGGTTTTTACCATGGGAAACCATTTGTCTATGATAAATAGCAGCCATCTGCGGATCCCACCGCCGGCCGATATCTCCCGACTGAAAGAGAGCCATTCTCATAATAGACGGCCCGGCTTTGGTCATTCTCAAACCTTTAGCTTCCATGTTTGAAGATTGTCTCGACCTTGGCACAGCACCAGTCCAATTAGCGAATGCCGACTGGTTGCGAATGTAGAACGTCAGCGATAATGGGACACAAACAGGGCCACTAAAACCGTACACTTTAGACGGGGTGGCATGAGTGTAGAACGTCAGCGATAATGGGACACAAACAGGGCCACTAAAACCGTACACTTTAGACGGGGTGGCATGAGCTCCTGAGAGGTAGTAGACTGACCAAAGAGTGAAAGGA
>Ga0315541_1000294_pt1 | contig 53711 bp, 50 predicted proteins | sample SalMarSW160190MG_FD_203095 | JGI IMG/M metagenome (GOLD analysis project Ga0315541, IMG submission 203095) | Salt marsh sediment microbial communities from the Plum Island Ecosystem LTER, Massachusetts, United States - Salt Marsh Sediment SW1601-190 ... | reverse complement strand
TGGGAATGGGGCACCGAAGTCGGCGGAAATTCCTGGCGCACCACCGGCGACATCGGCGACACCTGGGGCGGTATGTCGGGGATCGGGTTTGGCCAGGCCGGGCACGAGAAGTTCGCCGGTCCGGGGCACTTCAACGACCCGGACATGCTCGTGATCGGCAAGGTCGGTTGGGGGCCGCAACTGCGCGATACCCGCCTGTCCCCGAACGAGCAATACACGCACATCAGCCTTTGGTGCCTGCTGGCTTCGCCGCTGTTGATCGGATGCGACATGACCCAACTCGACGAGTTCACGTTGAATCTGCTGACGAACGACGAGGTGCTGGAGATCAATCAGGATTCCCTCGGACGTCAGGCGGCACGCATCTCGCAAAACGGGATGCTAGAAGTCTGGGCCAAGGATCTGGAAGACGGCTCCAAAGCGGTCGGACTGTTCAACCGTGGTTCGACCGAAGAATCCATTACGGTAAACTGGGCTGACCTCGGATTGAGTGGTGAGCAAACCGTGCGTGATCTCTGGCGTCAGCAGGATCTTGGTAAGTATACCGGGCAATTTCAGGCCAAAGTCGGCCGGCATGGTGTTGTGCTGGTGAAGATCGCCCCAGTGAAGTAATGACTGAATCTGATAAACTCAAAGAAAGGAATTTTACCATGAACCATTCCATCTTCTCACGATTTGTCGCTGCGATGCTGCTGGTCGGTAGCGTTTCTGTCGTCCTCACGGCCGAGCCGGCCACCCAGACCCAGCCTGCTGCGCCAGCGACGGTAAGTGCGGACGCTCCCGGGCTGCCCTTCGCCACACCACTCAAGTGGAAGTCCAGTGGTGTGCTGATCAGTCCGGTCTCCGACGAAACACACAATCTCGTATCCGTCAAAGACCCAACGGTCGTCCGTTACAACGACAAATGGCACATCTATGCGACCACAGCCAATACTCAAGGCAATTGGAGCATGGTCTATCTTAGTTTTTCGGATTGGTCGGAGGCCGCTAATGCCAAGCCTTATTATATTGACAACAATCCGAACCTACGCGGCTATCACTGCGCCCCGCAAGTCTTCTACTTTCGCCCGCACAAGAAGTGGTACCTGATTTACCAATCTCAGCCGCCGCAGTATTCGACGACCGACGACCTCTCCAAGCCGGAAACCTGGACCAAGCCGGAGAGCTTTTTTGCCACCAAGCCGCCCGGGTCCGCCCGGCTCTGGATTGATTTCTGGGTGATCTGCGACGACACACACGCCTACCTGTTTTCCACTGGCGACGACGGCAGATTCTACCGAAGCCGAACCAAGATCGAAGACTTTCCCAAGGGCATGAGCGACCCGGAAATTGTGATCCAGGGCCCACGAAATGACGTTTTCGAAGGAAGTATGACCTACAAGATCAAGGGCACCAGCACCTATCTGACACTGGTCGAGGCCATCGGCCCGGCACGGTACTACCGCGCCTGGACATCTGACCGCCTCGACGGCGAATGGACGCCCGTTCCGGATGCCAACACGTTCCAGAAGCCCTTTGCAGGAATCAACAACGTCACCTTCGAAGACGGTGTGACGCCCTGGACAAGGGACATCAGCCACGGAGAGCTGATTCGCGATGGATATGATGAAACGCTGACCATTGATCCCAGCAGCCTCCAACTCCTTTACCAGGGTCGTGATCCGGCGATTAACGGACGTTACGATCAGTTGCCCTATCGACTCGCTTTGCTGAAATTGGACTGTTCCAGCAAGTAGAGGGCTAATGAGGTTATCCCTGTTGAGGTTACTGATCGAATAAACAGGACTTTGCGGTAAGTTTGACCATGGGCATGTTCGCACACAATTGACAAAATGGAGAACCTATGAAGAAACCACAATTATGCAAAATCTTGTTTCTATGGGCCATGTTTCTGGTGTGCCCGTCTTATGCGGCATCCAATGAATTACGCGAAATTGTCAACTTCAATCGCGAGTGGACATTCCATCTCGGCGACGTCTCGGGCGCGGAGGCGGCGGCGTTTGATGATACAACGTGGGATAATGCGAATCTGCCGCACTCCTTTTCTACGCCCTATTTCGCGGCGGATAGGTTTTATGTCGGCTACGGCTGGTATCGCAAACATTTCGATGTGCCGGAGGCGTGGTCGGGCAAGCGTGTCAACCTGGAATTCGACGGTGTGTTTCAAGTCGCGGAAGTGTTCATAAACGGCCGGCGTATCGGCGAACACAAAGGTGGCTATATAGGCTTTACCTTCGACATCACCGATGCGGTGAAAACCGGCGACAATGTTGTGGCGGTTCGTGTGAACAACATTTGGGATCCCCGCTTAGCTCCGCGTGCCGGCGAGCATGTTTTTTCCGGCGGCATTTATCGCAATGTACGCCTCGTCGTTACCGCGCCGATACATGTTGCTTGGTATGGCACATTTGTAACCACGCCGCAAGTGTCAAAGAAATCCGCCACAGTGAACGTGAAAACCGAAGTGGTGAATGATTCCAAAACGGCAAAATCGGTCACCGTGAAAATCCATATTGAGGACGCGAACGGAAATACCGTCGCTCAAATGGACTCCACACAAACCATCGCGGCAAGTGCGACCGATGTATTTGATCAAACCAGCGAACCGGTAGCCAATCCAAATCTATGGTCGCCAGAACATCCAAATTTATATTCGGTGAAAACCGTCGTACTGGACGGCGGCAAGCCGGTGGACGATTACATTTCGCCGCTTGGCTTTCGCTGGTTCAAGTTCACCGCCGACCAGGGATTTTTCCTTAACGGCGAGCACTTTTATTTCAAAGGCGCGAATGTGCATCAGGACCACGCCGGCTGGGATGACACGGTGGTCCTGGAGGGCGATGTCGCCAAGTCCATCGTTATGGCCCGCCGATCGGGAAATCGTTGGTATCTGGCGGCGATGAACGGCGATGATGCGATGCAATTGCAGGCACCCCTGAAATTCCTTGGCAAAGGCAAATGGACTCTGCGCAGTTTCGCGGACAATACGGCTTCCTCCGATTATCAGGCCGTCGTCGAATCCACTCGCGCGGTGGACAACAAAACCGTTGTTCCGCTTTCACTTATGCCGGCCGGCGGGTTTGCCGGAATCATTAGTAAAGAGGATTGATTCATGAAAAGTCAACCACTCATCTGCTATAATAAAATCGGGAGAATCTAAGAGACATGAAACTTATTCTTAAAACATTGTTTATCTGCGCCATCTGTTACTCGGCGGCGCAAACATTTGCCGCCCCACCGGCTGGAGCACAGGACAAACTGCAATTCATTCCCCATGTCAAGCCCCGGCTGGTGGTCTTGACCGACCTTTCCAACGAACCGGACGATGAGGAGTCGTTTGTTCGCTTGCTGGTCTATGCGGATCAATTCGATATCGAAGGCCTAATCGCCACGACCTCGAACTGGCTGCGACAGAACCCGCGCGAGGATATCATCCGACGCGATCTCGCGGCCTACGCTGAGGTGCAAACGAATCTGTTGAGACACTCGACCGCTTTTCCGTCGGTGGAAAACCTGCTGGCGGTGACGCGAACAGGACAAACCGATTACGGCATGGCGGCCGTCGGTCCGGGGAAAAGCACGGGCGGCTCGCAGCGGATCATCGAGGCGGTTGACCGCCCAGATGACCGGCCCGTTTGGGTGGCGGTCTGGGGCGGGCCGAACACGTTGGCGCAGGCGCTCTGGGATGTGCGCGCTTCCCGTTCACCCGCTGAAGTGGATCGGTTTATTGCGAAGATGCGGGTTTATGCCATCTCGGATCAGGATGACTCGGGGGCATGGATTCGGCGCGAATTCACAAACCTGTTCTACATTGTCACGCCGTCCAACCCGACCAGCTATCAGGAATACTATCGCGCCACTTGGACGGGCATCTCTGGCGGGCGCGGCGACCAAGCCGCCCCCGGCTATTCTTTCGACATGGTGGATAATCCGTGGCTGGAAACCCATATTATCAAAAACCACGGCCCGCTCGGTGCGTTGTATCCGCGACTCCAATACATCATGGAAGGCGACACGCCGAGCTTTCTGGGGCTGATTGACCGCGGGCTGGGCTGGGAAATGAGTCCGGCCTACGGCGGTTGGGGCGGGCGTTACGCGCTGTACCGGCCAGCGGGCGAGACGCACCCCATCTGGACCGACAACGCCTCTACTCGCGACCGCGTCGAGGTCGAGAAAGACCGCACGGAAACGTCCAACCAGGCCACCATCTGGCGCTGGCGGGAACATTTCCAAAATGATTTCGCCGCACACATGGATTGGTGCGTGGCGGACGATTTCAATAAGGCAAACCACAACCCCCGTCCGGCGCTCAACGGCAATCGCTCCACCGACGTAGCCATGATTTCAACCCAACCCGGTTCGACCGTCAAACTGTCCGCCGCAGGAACCGACGCCGGCAATGACAGACAAAACGTCAAGGTCACTTGGTGGATCTACCGCGAAGCCGGAACTCTTGCTGGAGCAAACTTGAGCCGGACCAACGGGTTGAACACCGAAGTCGTGCTTCCGCCGGTGAAGAGTCCGGGCACGGTGCATGTTATTTTGCAGGCCGAGGACGACGGCACGCCGCATCTTTTTGCATATCGGCGTATCATTATCACGACAGGGACTTGAGTTCATGTCTCTGTTCAGCAAGGACTGATTCATGAAAAGTAAACTACTCATCGATTGTAATAAAATTAGGAGAATCTAAGACATGAAACTTATTTTTAACACATTGTTTATCTGTATCATCTGTTATTCGGCGGCTCCGGCATTTGCCACGCCACAGGACAATCCGCCCACAGAAGAAATCTGGCTGTCCACACTCGACGTTTCGCGTGTTGAGCAGGGGTGGGGTGAGGCCCATTCGAAGCCATTCTAAGACCGATAGTGAAAAGATTTGCAAGTCCCCGGGCTCCATAGGAATTCTACGAAGGACGAAATATTATCGCCCGTCACCACAGATTGTAGAAAGAAAAGCCCTGCCCACTCGTCTCGGCGAAGTGCCGAGCCGTAGCCGGCTGTCCTGCTGCAATTGATAGGCTCGGATGAAAGTTCTCAAAAAGAAGGCAAAAGCGCTGCTAAAAAAGCCGCCCAACCGGGACCGAACGCACTGTCAGTTTCACAGTGGCCGTTGAGGTCAGGCAGACAAAAGATACATCAACATCAAGGTGACGGGCTAAGCGCCAAAGCTGCACCACTCGCAAAAACTGCGATTTTGAGCTGAAAAATGGGTCTGGATGTTATTTGGAGGGGTCAATAGCGGGGGCATCATATGGGGGTCTATAGATGAAAAACAGCCTTAATGAATGTCAGAGTTGTCGGTCGGCAAGAGGTGTGAGTTTACATAACTCCTTATACACAAAAGACTTAGCTGTTGTCGGTCATACCGACCCCGACACAGGAATCTTATGCCGCCGGTGGCGGCTTTCCTCAAGAGAGTTTTGCTCTCTAATCACTTCGCTCCTTTGCCGAAGTCTATATGAAGAACAACTGCCACGTACCCTTCCGTATCTCCCATTGTTGTTAGCCTCTCGGCCCTGCAATTGACGACGCGGCCATGAATCGGCTCCAGCAAAGGCACAAGCCGGAATCTAACAATCCCAAACCCTATGTCTTGACAACGAAGCGCTCTTTGTTACAGTAAACCTACGGTCATTTACCTAAAGCTTATAAGCAGCGATTTGGTTCAGCAAGGTCGGGCTTGCCTGCAACTCTACTGAGCCAAGTCGCGCATTAAATGCAGGTGACAAGGATGGCACAAACAAAGAGCAGGCCTGTAACCGACGTCAAGGTGAAGAAACGCAGCAAGTCTATAGCCGAATTAATAAAGCAGTACACAGGCAAGGACCCAGCCAGGCTACCGGCCAACTTCAAGAAAATCCTTGCTGAAGAAATTAAAATTCTTCCCCTGCCAGTGTCAACGCCGAAGTACCCGTTTAAGTCGTTGCGTCCGCCGGCTGTGGAAAGTGAGTATATTCAAACGGGCCTTAGCAACTATCTGTTCAACGATGTAGATTATGCCATTGTCAGATTTCTTTTTGGTATTAACGACCCGAGTAAATTGAATAAGTCAAGATTGAAGGCTTGGTTAGTCAATAAATGCAACGTGCCGCATTCTGAATTAGGAAAGTGTTCTTGGCCCGACATCCGTGAGTTTTCGTTGTCCGGCATTGAAGCAGAATACGCCACGCAACAAAGCAGGAAAGCCAAACATCCCAAGAGAAAAGACGGACAGAGCAGAAGCGATGATGACCGCGAGATAGGCTCAAAAACACGAGAGCAAGCCTGGAGGGACGAAGCACCCGAATACGTAGCTAACGCAGCTGCAGTTAGAATGGCTAATGACAAAATATCTATGCCTGCCTTGAGCAAACTTCTGCGAAAGTCGGGCAACACTATCCGCTGGATGCAAAATAAAAAAATCCGCAGGTCTAAGGTTCACGCTCAGGATTTTGAGAAATTCGCAAGGAATCGGAAATCCCAGGACGGATTGACCGAAGCAGCGCTCAAACAAGTACTAGAGAGAAAAAAAGAAATAGACTCTCGCAAGAGAAAATTGGGCAAATAGCAACCAAAACAGCTCTTCTGATATTTGCCTCATATTTGCCAGCCACCTTTTTGTTGTCAATTCTTCCCCGTTTTTCAGCCGCAATCAGCGGTTTAAGAGCTTTTTTCCAAATTTCTTCAACGCTCATATTTGCCTCAATTTTGCATGCCGATTTGTTTGTTACGATGCTCGTATGAAATACAAAAAGACAAAACAAGAGGCCGTTGAAGCGATTGCACAGTTCGTCTTTAGGAACGCGCGCGTGCAAAAAAGCAGGACTCTATTGCCGAAAGGAATCGAAAATGATGATCAAAAAAATATCAGTCAATAAGATCAAGCCTGCTTCATATAACCCTCGAAAGAATCTCAAGCCGGGTGACCCGGAATATGAAAAGCTGCTAAAGTCAATCGATGAATTCGATTGCGTAGAGCCGTTGGTCTGGAACCGCCGAACAGGAAATTTAATCGGTGGTCATCAACGAGCGAAGATTCTTGTTGCCCGCGGCGATACGGAGGTCCTGTGCAGTGTAGTAGACCTATCACCGGAGCGCGAAAAGGCCCTCAATATCGCCCTAAATAAAATCCAGGGACATTGGGACGAACACAAACTCGCCCTGCTGCTCGATGAGCTTACAAAGCTGCCTGAATTCAATATTGGCCTTACCGGCTTTGAAACCGAGGAAATTAGTGACCTTCTCGACAGAGCTCTTAACGCCGACTCGCCTCAAACAAAAGAAGAAAACTTCGATGTAGAAGAAGCCCTCGACAGGGAAAACCCTGCCGTCACACAGCCGGGAGAGCTGATAGAGCTGGACAGCCATCGTCTTCTGTGCGGAGATTCCAGCAAACCCTCAGCCCTAAGGAAAATTATCGGGGACAACAAAGTCCACCTGCTTTTCACCGACCCGCCATACAACGTGGATTATTACGGTGGCAACCGTCCCCAGCCGGAAAGGGCCCGGCCAAAGCAATCGCGGCAATGGCAAAGGATTTATTCTGACAATTTAACTCAGGATGAATACACAAAGTGGCTCGGTGTAATCTTACGAAATGTCAGCAGGTTCCTCGCTGCCGGAGCACCTGTATATATCTGGAACGGCCACAGACAGTTCGGCCCCATGCACCAGCTATTAGAGTCTATTGGTATGAAGGTCTCCTGCGTAATCACCTGGGCCAAAGAATCCTTTGCCATCGGCTACGGTGACTATAACCAGCAGACGGAGTTTTGTCTCTACGGTTGGATGGAGGATAACGGCGCCCACAAATGGTATGGCCCTACTAATGAAAGCACACTCTGGCAGGTTCATCGTGATCCGACCAAGGAATACAAACACCCTACCCAGAAACCCCTGGAGCTTGCCGAACGGGCAATGCGCAACTCAAGCAGGCGTGGTCAAATAGTCCTAGATACCTTCCTCGGCAGCGGTACAACCCTGATTGCAGCGGAAAGACTGTCGCGCAAATGTTTCGGCATTGAGATTGACCCTCACTACTGTGACGTGGTTGTTCGACGATGGATTGCCTTTGTGGGTGTTGATAATGCCTCACAAAATCTCGTAGAAAAATACTGTGTAGGCAAATTTCAGGAGGTGAAAAAATGAAGTCAAACAAATCGTTCCAAACTCCGGAAAATCCTAAGCCTTCAAAGAATGGCGACGGTGATAGTGATGAGCGTACTGTAAGCCTTCTTCAGAAAATCCAGGCAGGTACTGTTGACCCAAAGTGTATAAGAACAGCTGAACGCCGTCTGATTGCCAGCTACCTGATGGCCGATGGCTATTCCGCTGCAGACATTGCCCAGATACTGAAGGTTTCAGACAGGTCCATCGAGCGGGACAAGAAGGCCATCCGTGAAGCAAACGCTCTATCCGCAGACCCGGAGCTGGTCGAACAGATGGTAGGCAGATTGGTCTGCGAGGCGGACTTGAGTATTCAGAGGATACGCAAGGCAGCACGTGATAAGGACACCCCACAAGCAGTAAAGGTAGATGCGGAGCACCGCTGCTACCAGATAGTAAGTGACATGATCGCCTCTCTGCAGCGCTTAGGGTATCTGCCGATAGCAGCTCAAAGGCTGCAGGCGGATTTCACGCACAGTATCGGCCAGATCCCAGACTTTGCACAGATGCAGGCGGAAGTGCAAAGACTGAGGCAGATTACCGGAGAAACTCAAGGAACCGACTCCACACTAACAGAGCAGCTTAACCAAATTGAAATCCAGCTCGTAAAAGTCAAGCTGGCAAACAAAATCGAGAACATATCCAATATTGTTGAAAGCGAGGAGATTCAAGATGAATCGGACCAATAATTACCTTGCTTTGATATCGGCAGAAATCATCCAGGCACGCAGAAATACCGGGTCACGATCTCCGCGGCAGTTTGCAGAGGCCTATCTACAATCCCACTGCAACCTGCCGTTCTCGAGGATGCACGAAGAAATCTTTTCTCTGCTCAAAGAGATCACCGAAAGACGCAATGCACGCGTGGCGATAGCGGCCCCACGAGGCTATGCAAAAAGCACGATAATTGCACTGGCCTATCCTTTATGGTGCGTGCTGTACGGCAAAGAGACCTTCGTGCTGATTGTCTCAAGTACCTCAGACCAGGCCATCCTGCGGCTGAACGACATCAAGAAGCAACTGGAGAGCAACACCCTGCTGTTAAGTGATTTTCCTGAAGTCTGCAGAAGCAAGAAGCAAGCACCCTGGCGAAGCAATCGAATCCTGCTGGCCAATGGCGCAATGATATCAGCATACGGTGCAGAACAACAGCTCCGTGGTGTCAAAAAAGGGCAAGGATAGGCCCGGCCTTATCATATGTGATGACCTTGAGAATCTTGAGCAGGTCAGGGAAGAGCAGCAGCGTGAAAAACTCAAATCGTGGTTTACCGGCACGCTCATTAATGCCGGTCATCCGGCGACCAATTTTGTCGTGACCGGTAATGTATTGCATTACGATTCGTTATTGGCCAACCTTCTTGACCCCATCCGCAGCCCGGGCTGGACTACTAAGAAATATAAGGCCATCGAAAGATTCAGCGACCGTCCCGAGCTATGGCAGCAATGGTCATCTGTCTTTCGGGGTCTTTCGGAGTTTGAAGGACAAACCGGTCCCAAAGCCGCAAAGGCCTACTTCCAAGCCAATTGCAGCATGATGCTGGAAGGTACCCAGGTGCTCTGGCCACAGCGAGAAGATTATCACAGCCTTATGGCCATGCTTGAATGCGATGGAACTAATACTTTTTACCGTGAGAAACAGAATGAGCCGCTCGACCCCGATACGTGCATTTTCAGAGAGGAAAACTTCCACTACTGGGACCATAAGTATGAAAGCTCACAACAGCTTATTCAATCTCTGGGTCAAGATGCCAGATTCTCTGCAGCATGTGACCCCAGTATGGGTAAAGGCAAAAGGGCTGATTATTCTGCAATTATAGTTATTGCAAAAGACAAGCGTGATGGTATCCACTATGTTATTGCTGCAGACATAGCCCGTCGAACACCGGATCAAACAATCGAAAAAATCATCGAGTACTGCAAGATATATCCCATCGCTAGATTTGCATTCGAAAAAACCAGTTCCAGGAGGTCATGCTGGACAACCTAACTAAGCGGGCCCAGCTCGCCGGCGTCGGTTTTAATCCCCGCCCGATTAACAGCCAGACAAATAAACAGGCACGGATTGCAGGTCTTGAGACCCTCGTAACGCAGGGCCTGATAGTTTTCAGCCGCCGCCACCAAATCCTGCTGGAACAGCTGCGCCAGTTTCCTCTCGGTAAACACGATGATGGCCCCGATGCGCTGGAAATGGCAATTCAATCGGCACGATATAATCCAGGCCGTGTCGTTGGTATTGTGTAGATTGCAACCAATGTAGATTGGTCGAGTTTGGAGGTAGAATGACTTAATAATTTAATAAGGGGAGACGTCATACTAGCAAGAAAAGCTAATAATTCGCAGTTCGCACAAATTCTGAACCTTTTCAGAATTATTCATAATTATATCAAGATTTCCATCAAAGGCAACTTAAATAATTGTCCCAAAGATTGTGGGGAATTTTTCAAAGTTATGCCTAACTGATGGCTGTCAAACCACTTTTCGCAAATCACACAGACCATCCCCACTCCGCAGAAATTCCGACAGTAACAATGGCACAGCACTTTCTCAATGTTCTTAAAGCCTCGCGTTGTCTTGGCTCTGATCTTGTAGTCCAGTCCAATAATCCATTCGGTCACGTTTTTCGTCCTATCATCTAAATAGTTGATGTCTGTATAAAAAATAGTGTAGTTTCTCAGCCTGTAAGGCGGGTGAGCCTGGAAATAAAAAACATACTGATACCATTATAAGAGCCGTCTTGTTAAATCGTTGTCTACGCATAGACTAATATTTTTTTGTAGATTTTATTTATCTTTGCAGCCGAATCTTCCCAGCGGAGATTTCCCGTTTCAGCAAAGCCATTTTCACGAAGCATTTTACTTAAAGCCGGATATCTTAAGACTGCTATTATATTGTTTGCCATTTGATTTATATCCCAGAAGTCCACCTTAAGCGCGTGCTTCAGAACTTCACAAATGCCGCTTTGTTTGCTGATCAAAACCGGCACGTTATGCCTGAGAGCTTCAAGCGGGGCGATGCCAAATGGTTCAGAAACAGACGGCATGACGTATAAATCAGCCATCTGATACGCTCTGTCAACATCGGCTCCCTGCAAAAACCATGTGAAGAAAATCTTGTGACCAATACCAAGATGCGCGGCATATTCAATCATGCGGTGCGTCATGTCTCCATCGCCAGCCATGACGAATTTAACATTGTCGATTTTCTCCAGAACCTTTTTAGCGGCGGCAATGAAATACTCCGGCCCTTTTTGCATTGTGATCCGTCCAAGGAACAGAACAATCTTATCAGATTTGTTTATCATCACCTGAGAACTATTACCATTATTACTTTCAATGCCATTGTAAACTACTTCCACCTTATCTGATAAAATTCCATACCGATTTATTATGATATTCTTTGTATAATTGCTGACTGCAATTACTCTGTTGGCGTGATACATACCATCTCGTTCGATATCATATATCGTTTGATTTATGTGTTCACCGCTACGGTCGAACTCTGTTGAATGGACATTTACAATTAACGGCTTGCCGCTAGCTCTTGCTACTGCTATTCCAGCCGGATATGTCATCCAATCATGGGCATGAATAATGTCGAAATCCTCTACAGAGGCTATTTCTTCGGCCTTCTTGGCATAGCGATGGACTTGTTCATATATATCACAACCATAGATTTGAGAATGTTTTGAGGGATTACTGTGCCATGTACGAACAAAATCGTTTTTCCTTTTTTTCTCAGAAGCTTCATACATTTTTGACGGAACATAGGGTTTTAATGGCGAAATAATTGTTTGAAAACGAACGTTTTTGAACTCATTTAGTTCTTCGGTTTTGATACATCCTTCGGCACTGAGTATTTTTATATGACTGCTATGGCTGGATTCGCTTGCTTTAGGCAGGACAAACGTAATTCCTGTCCCCATCCGACTCATGGCTTTGGTTAGACCATAACAAGCCGTACCTAATCCACCACTGATAAAAGGTGGAAACTCCCAGCCTAACATAAACACTTTCATGGCAATTTCCTATTCAATTGACTGCCCGAATTGCTTTGATATCAAGCCTATGTATGACTGCATCCATTGACCATCGCACTCTGCTCTAACGCACTCAAACCACACGTATGTAATTGTACCCTCTTTAAGTCTTTCCAGTTCTCTCATCCTGCCACCGCATTGTGGGCACAATGTATGATTTACCACTTGGTACAACTTTATGGGGAGTAAGCTTTGTTCCATGATATACTCCTTTAGTTTTAAACGTTAACCAGAACATTCTCCGGTGTCAGCAGCTAATAAATTATCAAGCTCACGTTTTGAAAATTTTTGAATTAGTTTCCTGCTGAGATAGATTTTTCCTGCAAGTACCTGCCTTATTGCATCTATAATTTTTTCAGAGAGCTCATCCTTAATAATATACCCTCTGGCACCTGCCTCTAAAGCATGTTTGATGTAGATCATTTCGTCACTCATAGAGAATACGAGGACAAGGATGTCTGGATTCCGTAATTTTATTTTTTGGGTAACCTGGACGCCGGTCGTGTTTTTCAGCAGCATATCCACCAACGCCAAATCAAGGGGTTGTTTTTCAATTGCCTTAAGGGCTTCTTTGGCGTCTCCTGCCTCGGCGCAAACAATAAGATCCGGTTGCTGATTGATAAGATGTGCCAAGCCTTCACGTACGATAGGATGGTCATCAATAACAAGTATCCGCGCTTTGTCTTTTTCATCATAGATACGCCCTTTTACGCTATTCATAAGTCCGCTATCTTAGAAAATCATTAAGGAGAAGCAGCCTTAAAACTCGACCATTCGTTCAACGTATTTTAGGAATTCGTCGCACTTATCGCCTGATAATAATGTAAATTCAAGCTGTGTAAATCAGAGTAAAATCTGTTTTTGCTGTCGGTGAAAATGCTTACCACTGTGTAAGGTGAGGTCTCGCCCTGATATAGGTCCAAGGTGGAGCGAAACCATTTTCTGGTTCTATTGATTAGGTGTGGAGGGTAGAAGCCTGCATAGGTAATTGCAAATGAAAAGAACTATTTTTTGTTTTCATTTTTTGCCCATTTTATAGCATACTGGAGTAATCCGGCGGCGCTATTGATATCTAATTTTTCTTTAAGCCTTGAGCGATAAGTTTCAATTGTTTTTATACTTAAATGGAGTTGCTTAGCAATCTGTGAGGCTTTATAACCTTCACCAATCAGATGGAAAATTTCAAATTCACGGTCGCTGAGATTTTCGATCGGTGTTTTTGTTGTGCCAGCCTTGTCCCCTGCAAATTTCTGGAGGAATTTTTTTGAAATTGTGTCACTAACGTATATCTCGCCTTTTAAAACTGTACGAATCGCCTTTGTAATATTTTCGGATACCACCTCCTTCATAAGATAAGCACGGGCGCCTGCTCGAAGGGCACGTTCGGCGTATACAGATTCGTCATGAACGGAAAGTACAATAACCGGTAGCTTAGAATATCGAAGCTTAATATCCTTGGTCAGATCAATGCCGTCTGAATCTTTTAGAGAAATATCCACGATGACAACATTGGGTTTCAATTCAGCGATGGCTTTAAGGGCCTGATTGTTATCATCAGCATAGCCGCATACCGTAAGGTCTCTTTCATGATTAATAATTGTTGTGAGCCCCTCTCTTACAACTGGGTGGTCATCAACAATCAAGACCTTTAACTTGCTTTCTTCGACTTTCTTTTGTTTTCTACCCGGTGCCATATTATTTTTTACTCTCAGGTTTTTGCCTTCGGAAATGCACATGTTACAACCGTTCCACCTTTATCACCTTTACGAATGTCAATTTGGCCTCCTATCATACTACTGCGGTATTCCATAATCTTCAACCCAAGCCCTTTTGCTTTAGTTAAAACCTTTGGAAAATTCTTTCCATCGTTTTTGACCGATAAGATATATTTGTCTTTGTCCGAGGTCAACTCTACACTAATTTTCTTTGCTTTACCATGTTTAATTGCATTGGTAATAGCTTCCTGAGTGATACGATAAACCTGCTTAGCTTCTACCGGGTCATTAAACACGACAGGTTCTTCACACTTAAATTGACACGATGATCCCAGTAGTTGTTCGGTATTAGAGACTAATGTTTGTAATGCCGAGGTTATGCCGCCGGTTTCAAGGTCAATAGGATGAATTGTTTTGACAATGCTGCGCATCTGGGTTATCAGCTTATTGGCAAGTTTTGATAATTTTGCTGCCTCTTTTACTCCGTCAAGCGATTTATCTTTTAGCTTCAGTTCCAATCCCTTGCTTTTTACAGCCAGGCCCGTGAGCATTTGGCCCATACTGTCATGGAGCTCTCGCCCTATCTGCATTCTTTCTTTCTCTATCACTCCAAGGATTTCTTGTTCAAGGCGTTTGCGCTCAGTGACATTAACAAGACATAGAAGAAGTCCATCTATTTTTCCGTGAGAATCCTTTACCGGATGAAGGGTCCAGTCCCAATATGTTACGCCACGTTTAAGATGTCCGGCATATACAAATGGCTTTGCGTAAGCAACGTACGGCTCACCCGTTTCCACCACACGCTGAAAAATCGCTTCATTCTCCTCATTGGGATAAATTTCAAAATGGTTCTTGCCCATGAAAAACTTTTCATTGCGGCCGTCCGACTCCGCATAAGCACGGTTTACACGGATGAAGTTGAAATCGGTATCCATATAAGCTATACAAAGATGGGTGGTAGAGAACATCTTTTCCATAATCTCGCTTGTTTCCACCAGCACTTCTTCGGTCCCTTTTCGCTCAAAAACTTCTCGCTTTAGCAGTACGTTCGATTTGTTAAGCTCCGCGGTCCTTTCCTGAATTCGTATTTCCAGCTCATCGCGCGACTTGCGAAGTGCTTCCTGGGCACGCTTGTATTCTCTGTCCTTTCTATCTCTCTGCAATCTCGCATTTAGGACAGGTGCTATATAGCCAGCAATACTTTCCAAGAATTCACGCTCCTTCTCGGTATAGTCAGTTGCCTTGTTGGCGACTTCGAGAAGCCCAATAACCTCTCCTCCATACATAATGGGGACAACTAAAATCCTTGTTATAGGAACGTGTCCCTCAGGCACACGTAGGTCTTCATTAGCATAAAGGCTCCTCTTCTCTATGAGGGCACGACCCCAGATGCCGCCCCATCTCTCGCGAGGGTATATAATTGTCTTATCAGCAACCTGGCACTGTTCCCACACGTCTCTGGTCAAGGAGGGGATAATTAAGACCCCCTGCTCGTCTATGTATCCAAAAATCCCATACTTACTCTCCATGGCCTCCAGAAGCACCTCCAGCACTTCTCCATACATTTCATCATCGGCGGTGGTAAGGAAGATTTCTGCGATCCGGTTCCTTATGCTTAACCGTCGCTCTGACTCCCGCAGCGCCTCAGCGGCCCACTTGCGGTCGGTGATATCGCGCCATATACTCTGAATGAAGTATTTCCCACCTATAGAAATAGTCCTGCTGTCTACAAGAACGTCCCGTATCTCCCCGGCCTTTGTTCTGTGTTTCGTTTCAAAGGTATGGGTTCCTTTCCTGGTGATTCTGTCAATATGCTTTGCAACTTCCTCGGCAGACTCAATAACCTCAAAGTCGGATATCTTGAGCTTTTTGAATTCGTCACGGCTGTAGCCGAGGTTCTCGTGCGCCATGTCGTTGAACACCACCAGCTCTCCCGTTTCTGCATCAACAAGCACAATTGAGTCAGCCGCTTGCTCGAAGATAGCGCGATATTTATTCTCGCTTTCCTCCAAAGTTTGTTCTGCCTGCCGAATCTTCGCCGTTGCAGTTTTAAGCTCCTCAGCTTGCTTTTTAATCTGTTTTCTTTGTCTTCGACGACCTCTTTCATATCTCTTATGTTCTTCCTTATGCTCTGCGGAGACCTTTCTCCTATGTTTTCCTGAGCTTTCTGTTTCCATTTCCCAAGTTCCCTCCATTAGAACTTTTGAAAAGCGATAGGCTAATTGTGTTGTTTATTTTAATAAATGGGCTTAAATTGTCAATATTGCCAAACCAGATTTTGTGTAAAAACAACGAATATAGCCCCATTTTTTATCTGCAAGACCAAATCCGCTAACAAATTCCGATTTGCTAAAAACGACCTGCAGCCCCATTTGAATCTGCAATAATGTAGGGGATGTTTCTTACATACAAGTGGTGTATCTATCTTACATCAAAAACAGACTCAACTCCGATTTACAAATATACGCACCTTATTACTATTGAGCCATGAATTTTGAGAAACAGAAAATTGGGTTTCAGCCTGATAGATGTAAGCCAAGTTATGGATAGACTCAGAATGTTCCCTGGAAGTATGGGATTAAAAGTTTAATGGATTTTTGATTTTAGAAAGGATGGTGTGTTATGTATCGAAGAACTATTGGATCAGTGATTATTTTGATGGTGGCGGTTGTTTTCTGTGGTGTTGGCCTGAAGAGTTGTGAGAAGAAAGCCCAGGCCGCAGAAGCTGCCAAACCAGCACCAGAGGCGCCTGAAGGGTATGTTATTGTGAAGGAAGATATCTTGAATGCTTTCGCTGATTTACCCGGTGAACATTTCCACAAAGCCCGGCAAAGCTTTCTCAAAAAAGATTATAAAACTGCTGCAGAGGAGATCCGCAAGGGGATTGCCTTTTTGCGTCTGCAGGCTGCTCGCGCAACCCCCGAGGGCAAGAAGGGATTGATCGACTCTATCGCAGAACTCGAGAAGCTCGCGGTCGATGTGGAAAAAGGAACTGTGACTTCCGCGAAAACACTCAACCATGCCTTTGCCAGAGCGCAATACGCGCTCGCTCGGCACCATTATCTAAAGGCTATGGAATACAAGGCCAAAGGTGCAGGCTCAAAGCTTGGACATGCCCTGAAAGCTTCAGCTATACATCTGGAGGATGGCTTCGCATGGGCTGGACACACGTTAGAAGCTGCAACTGTAGCGGTTCTTAAAGATACTGGTCTTGTCGCAGGTAAGCTAATCGAAGGTGGAGGCTGGATTGGCAAAGAGACTGGTGACATTATTGACAAAATTGGAGTTGAGATCGAAAAGCTCGGCAAAATGCTTGAACCAGCTAAAAAGAGCAGCCCCCAAGCTCCAACTCCTGCTACAGCGCCTGCAGCTGAGCCAAGTAAGACTAAATAGCTTTAGCTTTGAAGTTGTGGTTTGACGTGCCAAACTGATGTCCGGTGAGGCACGTCAAACCGATACATTTAAAGACTCCATAGTCATTTTGCTATGGAGAATCATGACAAATTGGGAGAATTGTACAATGTCAAAGAAAAATGCAACCATAGCTATCTTTGAGGACCATACAGGTGCCGAGGATGCCGTTAAGGAACTCCAAAAGTCAGGTTTTGACGTAAAAAAATTGTCTATTGTAGGCAAAGATTTCACTCTGATGAGCATGTGGTAGGATATTACAATTCCGGCGACCGCATTAAGTATTGGGGAAAGCTTGGAGCTTTCTGGGGCGGACTATGGGGTTTACTTTTTGGCTCGGCATTCTTTTTTATTCCAGGTATAGGTCCTATTGTTGTAGGAGGTCCGTTAGTCACTTGGATCGTTGGAGCACTTGAGGGTGCTGCTGTTGTAGGCGGTGTTAGTGCCGTTGGGGCAGCGTTGTACAGTATCGGCATTCCAAAAGACAGTATCCTGAAATATGAGACTTCTCTTAAGGCTAACAAATTTCTATTAATAGTTCACGGTACAACTGAGGAGGTTGAAAAAGCCGGTCAGATACTGAAGAGCACCAACGCTACGGAGACAAATGTTCACAAAGTTTAAGGTTTTGTGTTAGTGGAATTAAAAACTGGAAGCGTTAACATTTTGTAGAAAGGAAATAAAATGGCTAAATCAATTTCATCAAAAATCAGCAGAGCAGCAAGATGGGCTGTGATAGGAGCTATCAAAGGTACTGAAGATACAGCCACAGCTATTGTAAAAGCGGCCTCGGATGTACTATTAGTCACGGTCGATGGTGTAGCTCAAGTAGCAGTTACCACTGAAAAAGCGGTCGGTCAGATACTGGTTGGTGCCACTCAGGCGGCTACTGAAACCGGCGAGGATGTTTTTCTTGCTATCAAATCGGCTGTCAAAGGATTAGTCAAAGGGGCTTCAGAGGTTGGAGCCGACGTTGGTAAAACAGCGGTTACAGCAGTTGATGGAGCTGTTAAGGCAGCCGGAGAAGTAGGTGCAGATACCTCGAAAGCAATAGAATACGCAACAACCGGCGCAATTGAAGCAGCAGAAGAGATAGGCAGTGACACTGCCCAAGCTGTACGGACGGTACTAAAGACCGTGGTCAAAGGTAAAGGTGACAAGGTTACTGCTAAATAGTAGCTCCAGACTTAGAGTATTAGAAAAAATCTCAATTTTAAAAAGATTGTACAAAATCAGAAGGAGTGAAAATGAAATTGGATGTGAAAGCCTTTGCAATTACATGTGGGCTGGTTTGGGGACTTGGACTTTTTTGTTTGACGTGGTGGATAATAGCCTTTGATGGAGTTACTGGTGAAGCTACATTGATTGGACAGGTCTATCGTGGATTTAACATAAGTCCAATAGGTAGTGTTATTGGTCTGATTTGGGCTTTTGCAGATGGTGCTATCGGAGGTGCGATATTTGCGTGGCTCTACAACTTAATCAGTAGCCGCTTTGTATGCAACTAATTTTACTTACTTTGCACAGAGTAGAGTAGAGAAGCTTATGTTTTCATAAACAGTTTCAAACTTTAAGTGAATTGTGAACACAGATAGGAGGTTTGTAAATGGCTATAACACAGGAAAAACTAATAGGGCTAATCAATAAGGACCTTGAGTTAGAATATTCTGCTGCGATTCAATATATAAACCATGCAGCGGTAATGACTGGTGCTGCTTATGGGGACATAATAAAGGAACTTAAGATTCATGCCAATGAAGAGATTCAGCATGCTATGACCCTTGCAGACCAGATTGATTATCTTGGCGGCTCCCCAAGTGTGAAAGTGGGCGAAATTCATACTTCGAAAGATAACGATAAGATGCTCCAGCAAGACCTTGATGGCGAAGAGGATGCCATAAGAAGGTACAAGGTCAGAGTGGAACAAGCGGAGCAGCTCAAGGAGTTTGCGCTGGCACAGCAGCTTCGCAATATCCTGGCAATGGAACAAGAGCATGCAATGGACCTCAAGCAGGCACTCGGCAAATGATTCTATAACCGTAGATGCAAAATAGGGACAAGGCTTCTGAGGGAACGGATGGGTTCGGTAAGTAACAGGAAGATATTAGCCGAACTCAATGAGATGATCACCTCAGAAGTTTTAGATGACAAAAAAAAACGTAAATGTTTAACATAATATGAGATTAAAGGAGGTTATTACTATGGCGGGTAATCCAAATTGTAAAAAGCCGGAACACAAAATGCACATCTGTGCAATGAAAGAGAGTGGATTCGATAAGAAAAATCCCGATAAGTTTAAAGCGATTATCGAAAACCCAGAGTACAAATGTGCCACCTGTGGCGCGAAAGCTAAGAAAAGTGAAAATCTTTGTAAGCCGGTTAAACTTTAGAAATCTATTAACCGGATGAAACAGTTTTACAATTTTTTAAAAAACATTAAATAAGGAAAGGAGATTTATCATGACATTATTACCTGTAAAAAAAACTGAAAGAGGCAGAAGTGAGTTAGCGAGACTTCACGATGAGATGGACAATTTAATCGGCGGCTTCTTTGGAGACTGGGACTGGCCTGTCTGGGGTCGCGGCCGTTGGCCGGCAATTGATATTGCTGAAAAAGACAACGAATTTGTAGTAAAGGCCGAGGTTCCAGGCTGCAAGGCTGATGATATTGATATTTCCGTACACGGGAATATGCTAACCATCAGCGGTGAAAAGAAACAGGAGGAAGAGAAAAAGGAAAAAGGCTATTACCACATGGAAAGGTCCTATGGCAGTTTCAGACGCGATTTGAATCTGGCAAGCGAAGTTGACCCGGCCAAGATCGAGGCTACCTACAAAGATGGCGTACTTACCATAACGGTGCCAAAAAGCGAAAAAGCAAAACCAGTCAAAGTAAAAATAAAAGGCCAGTAAGAATCGCATACTAACGTGATATTGATGTATATGCCGATCGGTTCATATCCACCGGTCGGCATGTGCTGATAGTTTTTTCTGGGTATTCACTGTCAAAAGAGGGAAGCTACCCTGCTTTCAATGCCTGAAAAGTCTGTATATCTATACTTTGATTTGAATATGGTGCCATGAGGTAATTAAGAAGTGAAAGGTACATTATGAAGAAAGCAAAAATAATTACTATAGTTGTTATTTTACTGCTGGTTCTAATAGTTTTTCTTCAGAACACACAAGCGGTGGAAACTAAGTTGCTCTTTTTGACCGTAACAATGCCAAGAGTTCTTCTGCTTTTTGTGACATTCGTACTGGGTTTTGTCGGAGGGCTTGTTACTGCCAGCTATGTTTTGCGAAAACCAGCTAAGTCCCAAGAAAATGGTTAAAAGACTCGATTCCTGGATGTTTCCATGATGTTTTCTACGGTTAATAAATCGTATTTGGTGAAATAAGAAATGAAAGTTCTGGTATTGTATGATTATCCGCCCTCACCCGGAGGAATAGCAACTCAGGGCGCTTTACTTCATAGGGGATTAAGCGAACTTGGTGTTGATGTCCAACCTGTAAATTTTGAATCTGCACAAGAAAAAGAATGGTACTATCGTTGGTTTGAACCGGATGTAGTCGTGGGCATTGGGTATTGGGGTCATACACCACACTTGGTTCTTCACCCTCAGCGTTATGGAGTACAACCCGTCCCGTGGCTAATTGCAGATGGTTACATGGCCAATTATAATGAGGTACTGGATGCGCTGCCACTTATCCTTGTTACGTCTAACTGGGTAAAGAAGGTCTATATAAGAGATGGTTTAAACGGTAAGAATATAGAGGTTCTTCCTGTAGGTTGTGACACAGATTCATTTGTTCCACGTGATAGAAGTGATCCAAAGGTTAAGGCGGTACGCGAGGCTCTTGGTGTTGCCGATGATCAGATAATGCTTCTCACTGTAGGCGGGGATGCGGCTTCCAAAGGTGCCCAGGAGGTGATGCAGGCTTTGGCAATTATTGACCACAAGGCACCTGATTGGAAATATGTGTGCAAGGTTTGGCCTCAGCCGCGAACAGATGAGCAGAATATTTCGGATCTTCGACTGGCGGGACACCTCGGCATCGACAAAAACGTGGTTTACACCACTGGCAGAATATCACGAAACTTCGTGCCTTATCTCATAGCCGCCTGTGACATATATGCTGCTCCCTCACGGCTGGAAGGGTTCGGAATGGTCCAGGTCGAAGCGGGAGCATGTGGTAAGCCAGTAATTGGCATAAAAGCGATGGCCATGATGGATACTTTAGTACATGGTAAGACCGCTTTTTTGGCTTCAGTTGCCCAGGAGGTCAGAATAAAAGAGACAATGCTCGGAGAAGAATCCGGCTATGAACAACAGCACCGCGTGGTTTTCAAGCGACCACGTACTGTCGATTATAGAGCCAGTGTGTATGACATTGCAAATTATCTTATGGATTTAATGCAGGATGCCAAATTACGGCAGCGTATGGGCGAGCAAGGCCGAATCCGGGTAGTTGAGAATTATGACTACCGTATTGTTGCTAAAAGGTTCATAGAGCTTGTTTCAGAATACCTGGGAATATCTTAAATAGACAAACGAATTCTTTTACGAAAAAAGTGGGCAAAATAACAATTTGCAAGGGACAAGAAAGGATATTTTTATCTGGAGTGATGTTATGTCAAAGAATATCTCGCTTATTGTGGCAGGGGCTATTTTCATCATTGTAGCAATATTGCACCTAGTCAGATTGATCGTAAAGCTTCATATAACTGTCGGACAGTGGGAGGTGCCAATGTTTATCAGTATGGTTGGTCTGATTTTAGCAGGTGTGCTTGGTATGTGGATGTTTATATCGGCAGCGAAGAAATAAACTAAACCAGGAAGTACATCGGTGAGTTGTGTAATCATCCTGCAAATTGGGAATTTGTAATGGTTAAGCAAGCATCCAAAATCCTCTTAAAAATAAAGCATAAATCAATTTGATAGAAAGGGATGTGATGCTGGCTGGAGCGAATGGGCGGCGAAACAAGAACTTCCTATAGAAAAATAAGAAAATGCCATCTCGTTATGATATTTATGTGTGAAATGTTAAGTATTACTGAACATCTGTTTTTTGCAAAAACCACGTTAATATTAAGGAGACAATAAAAATGAACAAGCAATTACACTCATGCCTAACCAAGAATATATACTCTATGGTACTGTCCGTTGTTTTATGCATTGGGTTTGTCACGCCAGTACTTTCTGCACAGGGACAGAACAGCCTACAGACGCTTCGTGATATCGGAGACACTTTTACCCAGATAGCTGAGAAAGCGTCGCCGGCAGTAGTTGGTATCAAGGTGGAAGTTGAAAGCCAAGGGCAAATCTTTGAAGGCATACCGGGGTCACCATTTGGCTCACCCTTCGATCCCTTTGGGGACGACTTCTTTGATTTCTTTTTCCGTGGTCGTCCTCCTGGAGGTACAAGACCACAGTCTGGGCAACAACCGAGCTTCAAACAGATGGCACAGGGATCGGGCTTTATCATTTCAAAAGATGGTTATATCCTTACAAATGATCATGTAGTAGGCAAGGCTAGCAAAATAACGGTCAAACTCAGTGAACATCAGGAAGTCGAAGCGAAGCTTATTGGATCTGACCCTGAAACAGATCTGGCTGTAATCAAGGTCGATTCAAGTAAGGATTTACCAACAATTCAGTTAGGTGACTCAGACAAACTCAAAGTGGGTCAGTGGGTGTTAGCAATCGGCAGTCCATTTGGTTTATCACATACCGTGACGGCTGGCATTATCAGTGCAAAAGGCAGAAGCGATATTCACCTGACGACCTATGAGGATTTCATTCAGACTGATGCAGCCATCAATCCCGGTAATTCTGGCGGTCCTTTAATAAATCTGGATGGTGAGGCGGTCGGGATTAATACGGCGATCATTGGATCAACCGGAAATGTCGGAATAGGGCTGGCTATCCCGGTGAATATGGCAAAAGCCGTTTATGAACAACTTGTCAAAGGTGGTAAAGTAGTACGCGGATTTCTTGGCGTCAGTATCCAGGACCTTACACCCGATTTAGCTAAATCATTTGGGATAAAAGAGGAAACTCGCGGTGTGCTGGTCTCAGAAGTGACAAAAAACTCACCGGCCGACACTGCTGGCATAAAACAAGGCGATATAGTAACCGAGCTGAATGGACAGACCGTCCAAAAAGCCTCTGAATTACAATATCGCGTCTCTGTACTCAAACCTGGCACAGAAGCCAATTTGATTGTGCTTCGCGAAAACAAGCAGAAGCGCATCACCGTTGTTCTTGGAGAAAGGCCGGAAAGGCGTCCGGCGGTAGCCAGTTCGGTATCGGAGCCTGAGCCAGCTACCAAGCTGGGGGTTGAGGTTCAGGACCTGACAGAAGATTTAGCTCAGCGGTTTGGTTATAAAGGTCAAAGCGGTGTCATTGTTTCCCAAGTTACTCCAGGGTCGGTTGCAGCGGAAAATGGAATCACTCCAGGAACACTTATAATGGAAGTTAACCGCAAGGCTGTTGCGAACACAAGGGATTTCCAAAACAAAATCAATGAAGCAGCCAAAGGAGAGAGTGTCCTGTTGTTAGTCAATATACAGGGGCACAGTCGATATGTAGTACTCAAGCTTCCAAAAAACTGAGATCCCATTAGCGGCTTTGGATAAGTAATTTTGGTGTAAAGATTGAACAAATAAGAAAAGGAGTTGTTAATGGGTTGGTCTATAAATATCGGGAAAATCTTCGGGATTAACTTTCGTATTCATGTGACGTTCTTTTTGCTTCTGTTCTTCATATTCATGTCTGTGTTGCCACAGCATGGATTCCAACGAGCCTTGCTGGCAATGCTATTTATATGCGCAGTGTTCGTTTGTGTGTTGATTCATGAAATAGGCCATAGTCTGATTGCCCGCCATTTCGGCAAAGAAGCAAAGAGTATTACGCTCTTGCCCATAGGTGGTGTGGCAATGATGGAAGAAATGCCTGAAAAACCGGTCCAGGAGATAGCGATGTCCATCATCGGACCCTTCATAAATCTCATAATAGCGGCAATACTTTATATGTTTGTCGGTCACTGGACCGGTATAGGTGCGCCGAATCTTACTCCGGATTCGGCCAGGGCATTTTTTGCCGGGTTGATAGGTGTCAATATCATGCTCGCCATATTCAACCTCATACCAGCCTTTCCCATGGACGGAGGCAGAGTTCTGCGGGGAGTTCTTGCGCTAAGATTCGATTTTGTGCAGGCCACTACGACTGCCGTGTTTATAGGCCAGGCGATTGCTATGTTTTTCATATTCTTCGGAATATTTTTCAACTGGTGGTTGGCCATCATCGGTTTATTCCTTTATATAGGAGCTGGTACCGAGAAACAACAAGTTATACTAAAATCCCTGCTTAACAATGTACCTGCCAGTGAAGCTATGGTACGGGAGTTTCAAACCTTGGCCCCGGATGAACCTCTTTCTCGTGCCCTTGAGCATTTCTACCACGGCTGTCAGGATGATTTTCCAGTTATCGGGAAAGACGGTTTCGAGGGTATCTTGACTCGAGATCGCATTCTGGCGAGCATACATGGCAAGGGTTTGGAGACTTGGGTTTCAGAGGTCATGGATACTAATCCTGCATCGATCACTCCGACAATGTCACTTGAGGATGTCTACAAACAGCTTCTATCAGCTCATAAAACCGCTGTAGTTGTTATGGACAAAGGACATATTGAGGGAATAGTCTGCCTTGATAGTATCAGTCGATATTTTATGATTAAATCAGCTATGAAAACAGCGGGTTAAAAAAGGGATTAAGATGAAAATAATTCTCGGTGCAATTATCGGGGGAATCATAGGTTTTGCAATTGGCTACTTCGGAAAATGCACCTCCGGTACATGCCCTTTGACGGGTAATCCGATTATAAGCACTATAATCGGGACTTTGTTAGGTGCGTTAATAGCTGCTGGAAAATAACATGATGCGTGTTGGAATTGCCGCTGACCACGGAGGTTTTGAGCTAAAGGAACTTTTGGCAAAGGCCCTGCGTGATTTAGGTTATGAAGTCACGGATTTTGGTGCCTCTGGCCTAAACCCAGAAGATGATTACCCTGATTTTGTCGTTCCGCTGGCTAAAGCAGTATCCGATGGCAAGGTTGACCGTGGAGTGGCGATTTGCGGCAGTGGTGTTGGTGCTTGCGTTGTCGCCAACAAAGTGGCAGGTGTACGTGCGAGCTTGATTCATGAAACTTTTTCGGCTCATCAAGGAGTTGAGGACGACGACATGAACATGATCTGCCTTGGCGGCCTCGTGGTCGGCCATGCGTTAGCATGGGAATTGGTCAAAACATTTCTTCAGGCTAAATTCAGCGGCGCCGAGCGATTCCAACGCCGCCTGGCGAAAGTTGCGGCACTGGAACGTAAGGAGGCAAAATCATGAAAGACAATCCTTTGAAAAAATTGGAAACGCTCGGTCAGTCAATTTGGCTCGACTACATCCGACGTGATCTGATCGCAAGCGGTGAGCTTCGACGTTTGATCGAGGAGGATGGACTACGAGGGATGACCTCGAACCCATCCATCTTTGAGAAGGCGATAGCGGAAAGCCATATTTACGACCAGGACATTCGTGACATAGCCCTCAAGAAAAAAGATGTTAAAGCAATCTATGAAGCTCTCAGCCAGCGCGACGTACAGAACGCTGCTGACGAGTTCAGGTCTGTGTATGAAAAGACTGACGGCAAGGACGGATATGTCAGCCTGGAGGTCAACCCTCATCTGGCGCATGACACCAAAGGTACAATTGAGGAAGCCCGCCGATTGTGGGCCGCACTGAACAGGCCCAACGTTTTCATCAAAGTCCCGGCAACGTCCGATGGTCTGCCTGCTATCCAGCAACTCATCAGCGAAGGAATCAATGTCAACGTGACGTTGCTCTTTGGGTTGCCTCGTTATCGACAGGTTGCGGAAGCCTACATTGCAGGTCTCGAAGCGCGCGCAGCCCAAGGCAAGCCAGTGAAACATATAGCCTCGGTGGCTAGCTTCTTTTTAAGCCGTATTGACACCATGGTGGACCTCCTGGTGGAGAAATTCCTCGAGCCAGGCGGCAAGAAGACGGAAATTGCAAAGAAGGTGCGTGGGCAAGTGGCCATCTCGAGTGCTAAGGTGGCTTATCAAATCTACAAGGAGATTTTCGGCAGTAATAGATTTAAGAAACTGGCTGATAAGGGTGCTCGTGTACAGCGGTTGCTCTGGGCCAGCACAAGTACCAAGAACCCGGACTACAGCGATGTAAAATACATTGAACCGCTAATCGGCTCGGACACCGTAAACACGGTCCCGCTTGAAACCATCGACGCCTACCGTGATCACGGTGATCCGAAATCACGCCTTGAACAAGATGTCAAGGAAGCCAACTGGATAATGGCACGATTGCCGGAACTCGGGATCAGCATCGACAAGGTGACTGGGCAGCTTGAAGACGAAGGCGTCAAGAAATTCGACGAGCCGTTCGACAAGCTGATGGAGACCTTAACAAAAAAGTCAACAGAGTAAGTAAAGAGAAAACATGAACAAACAAACACGTGTGAGCAAGCTAAACTCTTTTCTACCGACAGAAGTTGATGGATTTGATTCTCTTGCCGAGCTTGCTCTGGATATGCGCTGGTCGTGGAGTCATTACGCTGACGAAATCTGGATGCAGCTTGACCCTTCGCTATGGGACTTTACTCAAAATCCATGGGTAGTCCTTCAGACTGTCTCACGGGACAAGCTTGAGCACCTGTTAGCCGATCAATCGTTTCGCAAGGAAGTAGATAACCTCATCCAAATAAAGAATCAGGCGGCAGAATCGCCCGCGTGGTTTCAGCAAAATCATCCACAAACTCCTTTAACCTGCATCGCTTATTTCAGTATGGAATTCATGTTGAGTGAAGCTCTGCCCATATATTCAGGCGGCCTCGGCAATGTTGCCGGCGACCAGCTTAAAGCCGCCAGTGATCTGGGCGTTCCTGTGATCGGTGTGGGATTGCTTTATCAGCAAGGCTATTTTCGCCAGGTGATTGATAAAGATGGCGCACAGCAGACCCTTTTTCCTTACAACGACCCCGGGCAATTGCCGATTACGCCCCTGCGAAAACCAAACGGGGAGTGGTTGCGGCTGGAAGTTGTGCTTCCCGGTTATTCGGTGTGGTTGCGTGCCTGGCATGTCCAGGTCGGCAGAGTAAAGCTGTACCTGCTAGACAGCAATGACGCGGCGAACTTTCCTGCTCATCGGGGGATTACCAGCGAGCTTTACGGGGGCGGGCCGGAGTTGCGCCTCAAGCAAGAACTGCTTCTCGGGATTGGCGGATGGAGGCTGCTCGTTGCACTCGGCATCCAACCGGAAGTATGTCACCTGAATGAAGGGCATGCGGCCTTCGTGGTGCTGGAACGCGCCAGGAGTTTTATGAAGGAGACAGGGCAGCCCTTCCAAATTGCACTGGCCGTTACGCGAGCGGGCAATCTCTTCACTACCCACACGGCGGTGGCCGCCGGCTTTGACCGTTTTGCGCCAGCCCTCATCGAGCAATATCTCGGTGGTTATGCCAAGAAGCAACTCGACATAACAGTCCACGATTTGTTGGCCCTGGGCCGCCAGAACCCGGACGATTCGTCTGAGAGTTTCAACATGGCCTATCTGGCGATCCATGGGAGCGGAGCGGTCAATGGAGTGAGTTGTTTGCACGGAAAGGTGAGCAGGCACCTCTTTGAGCCTCTCTTTCCTCGCTGGCCGCAGGACGAAATCCCGGTCGGACATGTGACCAACGGAGTCCACATGCCGACCTGGGACTCGGCCCCGGCCGATGATCTTTGGACGGAGGCCTGTGGAAAGGATCGCTGGCTGGGGACTACGAATACCCTGGAGCAGGACATTCGCCGCATCTCCGACGCCAGGCTCTGGCAATTTCGTATCGCAGCCAGCAAGTCTCTTGTTGAATACGCTCGCGAACGATTGTCTCGACAATTGACCTCCTCAGGCGCGTCGCCCGAGGCGGTTGACGGGGCGAAACATCTATTTGACCCCAACACGTTGACCCTGGGTTTTGCTCGCCGCTTCGCGATCTACAAGAGACCGAACCTGCTGTTGCATGATCCGGAGCGACTGCTTCGCCTGTTGACCCATACACAGCGCCCGGTGCAACTCGTCCTTGCCGGCAAGGCCCATCCGGAAGACCAGGCAGGCCAGGCCCTGATACAGGAGTGGACGTACTTCATCCGGCGGCCCGAGGCTCGCCCCCATGTGATCTTCCTCAGCGACTACGATATGCTTTTAACTGAGCACCTCGTGCAGGGGGTGGATGTCTGGCTCAACACGCCAAGGCGGCCGTGGGAGGCGAGTGGGACCAGCGGCATGAAGGTACTAGTCAACGGGGGCCTCAATCTATCGGAGTTGGATGGCTGGTGGGCGGAGGCCTACACGCCTGAAGTGGGGTGGGCATTGGGTGACGGCCAGGAACATGGCGACGATCCCGCTTGGGACGCTGTCGAAGCCGAGACACTCTACGACCTGCTTGAACGCGAAGTGATCCCGGAGTTTTATACCCGCAACAAGAAGGGTATCCCCACTGCCTGGGTAGCGCGTATGCGTGAAAGCATGGCGCGGTTGACCCCGCGCTTTTCCGCCAACCGAACAGTGCGCGAATACACCGAGCAGCATTATCTGCCATCGGCGTCAGCCTATCGTGAGCGCGCTGCCAATAAAGGCGCAATCGGCAGGCAAATGGTCGATTGGCAACACAGTCTGGAACAGAAATGGGCCGCTCTGCGTTTCGGCGAAGTGAAGGTTGAGACTCATGGCGAGCAGCACGTATTTGAGGTTCAGGTCTGTCTCAATGACCTCGACCCCAAGGCGGTGCGGGTGGAGCTTTATGCGGATGGGATAAATGGCAGTAGTCCGGTACGGCAGGAGATGAAGCGAGGCCGACAACTGGTGGGCGCGGTCAGAGGTTACATCTACAGCGTAACGGTATCAGCGACCCGACCTGCGACAGATTATACGGCGAGGGTAATACCTAACTACGATAGTGTTGCCGTTCCTCTGGAAGCCGCTCAAATCCTGTGGCAGCGATGAGCCGATCGACGGAAGGAAAGACGATGAAAAAAGCGACTGCAATCACCTGCGTGTTTCTTGATATCGGCGGTGTTTTGCTCACCGACGGATGGGGTCACGTGTCCCGCAAACTGGCGGCCAAGGCGTTCGACCTGAATCCGGAAGAGATGGAAAGCCGGCATAACCAGGCCTTCGACACTTACGAGTTGGGCAAGCTCACTATTGAGGAATACTTGAGCCGGGTAGTGTTCTACGAGGAGCGGCCGTTTACTCCGGCTCAGTTTCGGAAATTCATGTTCGCCCAGTCGAAGCCATATCCTAAAATGATCGGATTGGTCCGCGAGCTCAAGGCACGGCATGGATTAAAGGTGGCCGTGGTCAGCAACGAAGCACGGGAGCTCAATTCGTACCGGATTCGAAAGTTCAAGCTTGATGGTTTTGTGGATATTTTCATTTCCTCCTGTTTCGTCCACTTGCGAAAGCCTGATGCGGACATCTTTCGTGTTGCGCTCGATATCGCGCAGGTTCCGGCCAATCAGGTAGTCTATATTGAGAACCTCCTGATGTTCGTCCAAGTCGCGGAAGGCTTGGGAATTCGAGGTATTTGTCACACGGATTACAAGTCCACGTGTGCGAAAATGGCTTCGTTTGGATTGGAGGTTGCAGAATGACAAACCAGTCATCCGCAAAACCGACTCACGCTGGCGTGCTGACAATCAATGGCGGCTCATCGAGCATCAAGTTCGCATTGTATCAGACAGGCGAACCGCTGGAACAAAGTTTTCATGGAAGCGTTGACCGTATCGGTTTGCCAGGTACGAATTTAACTTTCAGCGACTCAACAGGAAACCAGAAAGGTAGTCTCATTCTTGAATCCTCTGATACCAGGTCGGCATCAAATTTCCTGATTGATTGGCTCGAAGAACAGATTGATTTTTCTTTGATCAGTGGCGTCGGACATCGAGTGGTTTTCGGCATGAAACACACGGACCCCGAGCGCATCACACAGGAATTGCTGAATGAACTACACCGCATCAGCCCGTACGATACGGATCATCTGCCTGCTGAGGTTGAATTGATCGAGGCGTTACGGCAACGCTATCCCAAACTGCCTCAAGTAGCTTGCTTTGATACGGCGTTTCACCGTACTATGCCGCGTGTGGCCCGGCTTTTGCCTATCCCGCGCCGTTTCGACGCAATCGGGATCCAACGATATGGTTTCCACGGATTATCGTATGCCTATCTAATAGAAGAACTCGCCCGTGTCGCTGGTGCGAAGGCAGCACAAGGGCGGGTGATACTGGCTCATCTGGGTAATGGCGCAAGCTTGACTGCTGTCCATGGTGGCAAAAGCATTGACACCAGTATGGGATTCACGCCGACCTCCGGATTACCAATGAGCACTCGGCCGGGTGACTTGGATCCCGGCGTGGCATGGTACCTGATGCGGGCGGAGAATCTGACACCCAAACAGTTTAATAATCTCATCAATCATGAATCCGGTCTGCTCGGAATTTCTGAAACCAGTTCCGACATGCGTGACTTGCTCGACCGTGAACTGCAGGACGTACGGGCGGCCGAGGCGGTCGCGCTGTTTTGCTACCAGGTCAAGAAATGGATCGGCGCGTTCGCAGCAGTACTGGGAGGAGTGGAAACATTAGTATTCAGTGGCGGAATTGGTGAGAATGCTCCAGAGGTCCGCGCTCGGATTTGCGACGGGCTGGGATTTCTTGGAATCGAACTCGAAGAAAGGCGAAACGCGGCGAATGAGGGCGTGATTTCCGCGGCGGCCGGCCGGGTGGCGGTTCGCGTCATTCGCACGGACGAAGAACTTATGATCGCCAAGACGGTTTGCCGCGTGCTCGGCCTTGACTGAAATAAGGAGAATAAAACCATGAAGACAAACACACTTTCCCAAAAGAAGACAAATACGCTTTCCCCGGAATTGCTGTACAAGATGGATGCTTACTGGCGCGCAGCCAACTATCTGTCGGTCGGCCAGATTTATCTTTACGACAATCCGCTGCTGAAGCGGCCGCTGACGCTCGCGGATGTGAAGCACATGCTGCTGGGACACTGGGGCACGACCCCCGGGCAGAACTTCATTTACGTGCACTTGAACCGGGTCATCAAAAAATACGACCTCGACATGATTTACGTCTCCGGCCCCGGTCACGGTGGCCCGGCCGTCGTGGGCAACACTTATCTCGAGGGCACTTACAGCGAGATATATCCCAATATCAGCCAGGATGAGGCCGGGCTTCGGAAGCTCTTTATTCAGTTTTCGTTTCCCGGAGGAATTCCAAGCCACGCATCGCCGGAGTGCCCGGGCTCGATCCACGAGGGCGGCGAGCTGGGCTATTCGCTCAGCCATTCGTTCGGGGCGGTGTTCGACAATCCCGATCTCGTCGTCGCCTGCGTCGTTGGCGATGGCGAGGCGGAGACGGGCCCGCTGGCCACCTCGTGGCATTCCAACAAGTTTCTCAATCCGGCCACCGACGGCGCGGTGCTGCCGATCCTGCATCTCAACGGCTACAAGATCAGCAACCCGACCGTCCTAGCCCGCATCACCCGCGAGGAATTGGAGCAATTTCTACGAGGCTGCGGCTGGACGCCCCACTTTGTGGAAGGTGATGAGCCGGAAGAGATGCATCAACTCATGGCCAGTACTTTGGACAAGGCCATCAAGGGCATTCGGCAAATCCAAAGCAATGCACGGAATAAGAACGACACCACTCGGCCGCGCTGGCCAATGATCGTCCTGAGGTCACCCAAGGGCTGGACGGGACCGAAAGTCATCGATGGTCTGCAAGTTGAGGGCACGTTCCGTTCGCACCAGGTGCCGCTCTCCGACCCGGCCACCCATCCCGAACACCTCAAGCTGTTGGAAGACTGGCTGAGGAGCTACCGGCCGGAAGAACTCTTCGATGAGCAGGGCCGTCTGAAACCGGAACTGGCCGAACTTGCGCCCAAGGGCGAACGACGCATGGGCGCGAATCCCCACGCCAACGGCGGCATTCTGCTCCACGACCTGCGGATGCCGGATTTCCGCGACTACGCAGAGGACGTGCCCTCGCCGGGGGTGCGCGGTATCGGCGACACGCATGTACTCGGGCCTTTCCTGCGCGATGTGGCGAAGCTGAACAGTGAACAGCGGAATTTCCGGGTCTTTGGCCCTGACGAAACGCTCTCCAACGGCATGGAGGCCCTCTTTGAAGTAACCCAGCGTCAATGGGAAGGCGCGACCGTGCCCAACGACGAATTCCTCGCGCCCACCGGGCGCGTGATGGAAATGCTCAGCGAGCACCAATGCGAAGGCTGGCTTGAGGGTTACCTGCTTACCGGGCGGCATGGACTCTTCAACTGCTACGAGGCGTTCATTCATATCGTCGATTCGATGTTCAACCAACATGCCAAGTGGCTGAAGGTCACGTCGCACCTGCCGTGGCGGCGGAAGATCGCCTCGTTAAATTACCTGCTGGCCTCGCATGTCTGGCGCCAGGATCACAACGGCTTCACGCACCAGGATCCAGGTTTCATCGACCACGTCATGAACAAGAAGGCCGAGGTCGTGCGTGTTTACCTTCCGCCGGATGCAAACTGCCTGCTGTCGGTGATGGATCACTGCCTGCGCAGCCGCCATTACGTCAATGTCGTGATCGCGGGCAAACACCCAGCGCCGCAGTGGCTGACGATGGACGCCGCAGTCAAGCACTGCAGCGAGGGCATCGGCATCTGGCAGTGGGCCAGCAACGACCAAAACGTTGCGCCGGACGTGGTCATGGCCTGCTGTGGCGACGTGCCCACGCTGGAGACGCTCGCCGCCGTCTCCATTATGCGCGAGCATCTGCCCGACCTGAAAATCCGCGTGGTCAACGTCGTCGACCTCATGAAGCTGGAGCCGCAAACCGAGCACCCGCACGGGTTGAGCGACACGGATTTCGACGAGCTCTTCACCAAGGACAAGCCGGTGATCTTCGCCTACCACGCCTACCCGTGGCTGATCCACCGGCTGACCTACCGCCGCACCAACCACAACCACATCCACGTACGCGGCTACAAGGAAGAGGGCACTATCACCACGCCCTTCGACATGACGGTGATGAACGAGCTGGACCGCTTCCACCTCGTGATGGATACCATCGACCGCCTGCCGCAGACCGGCGACAAGGGCGTCTACCTGAAGCAGCAGCTCAAGGACAAGCTCATCGAGCACAAGCAATACATCGACAAATACGGCCAAGATATGCCTGAGATTCGGAATTGGAAGTGGATGAAGCCAGGCAATGACAACGCCGGACCGAAATCATTCGGGATGGCATCGAGAAAGCAGGGAACCAATGAATGAGCTAAAGCACAGTCACCACCGGCACGAAGGTTCGAATGGCAACGGTACTCATCATGGCCACCGGCCTTACTGGAAACGCGCGCATCGTGATTGGCGCCTTTATGTCGCGGTGTTTTTGATGCTTGCGGCCATGATAGTCTATCTGATGACCAATGACTTGGCGTGGGGGCCTCGCAGCCAACCGCAGCCGCCGGTTTCAGGCGACGTCGGAGAATAGCGGGAACCCGGCAGACTTTCGCAACCAAAGGATGATCACAAATGAACACGCATAATCTTATAGACAATGCAAGGACGCTGGTTGCCGGCGACAAAGGCCTGCTGGCGATGGATGAAAGCAATCCCACCTGCAACAAACGATTTGCCCGATTGGGGATTCCCCAGACCGCGGAGGCCCGGCGCGCTTATCGAGAACTAATAGTGACGACGCCCGGTCTCGGTGACTGCATTAGCGGCGCGATCCTCTACGACGAGACGATCCGCCAACAGAAGAAAGATGGCACTCCCTTTGTCAAAGCTCTCACCGATGCGGGAATCATTCCCGGCATCAAAGTTGACACCGGTGCAAAAGACATGGCAGGTCATCCCAAAGAGAAAATAACCGAAGGTCTGGACGGATTGCGCGACCGCCTGGCTGAATACTCTGAAATGGGTGCCCGTTTTGCCAAGTGGCGCGCGGTGATTACCGTGGATGATGGTATTCCCAGCCGGGGTTGCATTGAGGCCAACGCGCAGGCGTTGGCTCGCTATGCCGCGTTGTGCCAGGAAGCTGGACTGGTCCCCGTCGTCGAGCCGGAAGTGCTCATGGATGGCGAACATACCCTGGAGCGGTGCTGGGAGGTAACAGAGGAAGTCCTGCGAACGGTTTTTAACCAGCTTTACACACAACGGGTGACGCTGGAGGATATGATCCTGAAGCCCAACATGGTGCTTCCGGGATTGACCTGCCCCAAGCAAGCAGCGGTGGACGAGGTGGCCGACGCCACGGTGGGGTGTCTCTTGCGATCTGTTCCCGCTGCCGTTCCGGGGATTGCTTTCTTGTCGGGCGGCCAATCCGCTGAACTGGCCTCGGTCCGTTTGAATGCCATGAATGTCAGATTCAAGTCGCGACTGCCTTGGGCGTTGGCGTTTTCGTTTGCCCGCGCCATCCAGCAACCAGCTTTGGAGATTTGGCGAGGCGAGGAGGCCCACCTGTTGGCGGCACAGCAAGCTCTGTATCATCGAGCCAGGTGCAACCGGGCTGCGCGCCGTGGCGAATACAATGCCGCGATGGAAAAAACTTGAGTGCGAGAACAAAGATACATACCATTTGAGATCACAAGAATTCTGAGGTGGAAGGACAATGAAAAAGCTAATTGTTTTTGATCTGGACGGTACACTTGCCGAAAGTAAATCGTCTCTTGATACCGAAATGTCGGCACTGCTGCATGACCTTCTCGGTATCGTCAAAGTGGCCGTGATTTCCGGAGGCGATTGGCCACAGTTTGAAAAACAACTGCTCTCCAATCTTCCCCATGACGAACGCCTGGTGAACCTATCCCTCCTTCCGACATGTGGAACAAAGTTCTTCCAATACACAGGGGATTGGAAAAAGATCTACTCGGAAGATTTCACCGCGGATGAAAAAGAAAAAATCGTAAGTTCTCTAAAGAAGGCGCTGGGAGAAGCGGGCTTCAAGGTCGAAAAGGTCTGGGGAGAGGTCATCGAGGACCGGGGAAGCCAGATAACATATTCCGCCTTAGGTCAGCAGGCCCCCTTGGAAGAAAAGAACAAATGGGACCCTGATTTCGCCAAGCGGAAGAAGATCAAGGCAATCCTTGACGCTTTTATCCCCGAGTTTTCGGTTCGACTGGGTGGCGCGACATCCATTGATGTCACCAAACCTGGCATTGACAAAGCATACGGAATAAGAAAACTGCGGGACCTCCTTGGTATTTCATTGAAAGAAATGATTTTCATAGGTGATGCCTTGTTCGTGGGAGGGAACGACTATCCGGCTGAAGAGGCAGGTGTTGTTTCTATCCCGGTTCGAGGTCCCAATGAGACTAAACGGGTTACCGAAGCAATTATTGCCTGTTTAGATCGCGATTAGCAAGCGTGACGCTGTGGGGCAATTACTCGTGTATCAGAAAGGATACCCATTATGAAACCCAATGCTGACCAGCCCAAGGCTCCCGAATCGAATTCGGGACCGAAGCCCAGTGCGAAGGATGATTTGAAATCCCTGCCCATGCCGGAATTGGAGAAAAAATTGGCGTCGTCGCCGGAAGGCCTTAGTCAAGCTGAGGCACAGAAACGGCTGACCCAATATGGGCCTAACGAGATTGAAGAAAAGAAGGCCAATCCGTTCTTGAAATTCCTCACCTATTTTTGGGGTCCCATCCCGTGGATGATCGAAGCGGCCGTGATCCTTTCGGCGGTAGCCCGGCACTGGCCGGACTTTGCCATCATCCTCCTTCTGCTTCTGGCCAACGCCGTGGTCGGATTCTGGGAGGAACACCAGGCGGGCAACGCCATCGCCGCGCTGAAGGCCAAGCTGGCGATCAAGGCCCGGGTGAAACGTGATGGGAAGTGGACCACCCCGGAGGCACGCGAGCTTGTGCCGGGCGACGTCATCCGCGTGCGTCTGGGCGACATCGTGCCAGCGGATGCGCGCTTGCTGGAGGGTGACCCGATAGAAGTAGATCAGTCCGCGCTGACGGGAGAGTCGTTGCCCGCCACGCGAAAACCTAGCGAAGCGGTGTTTTCGGGGTCGATTATCCGCCAGGGCGAAATCGGCGCGATGGTGTACGCCACCGGTGCAAACACCTACTTCGGCAAGACCGCGCAACTGGTGCAGGAGGCGCACACCGTCAGCCATTTCCAACGCGCGGTGTTGAAGATCGGCAATTACTTGATCATCCTCGCAGTGACCCTGGTGGTGTTGATTCTGGGCGTCGCGCTCTTCCGCGGCGACCGCATGCTCACCACGCTTCAGTTCGCATTGGTGTTGACGGTGGCCGCGATTCCCGTGGCGATGCCCACGGTGCTGTCTGTAACCATGGCGATCGGCGCGCGCCTGCTGGCCAAAAAAGAGGCGATTGTGACACGGCTGGCGGCCATCGAGGAATTGGCGGGCGTAGATATGCTGTGCGCGGATAAGACCGGCACCCTAACCCAGAACAAGCTGACGCTGGGCGATCCCTTCGGCGTGAACAATGTTTCCGCCGAGCAAGTCATCCTCAACGCCGCGTTGGCGTCGCGCGCGGACAATAAGGATACCATCGACCTGGCCGTGCTGGGCGGCCTGAAAAATGATCAGGCCTTGAAAGGCTACCAAGTGGTTCACTTCCAGCCGTTTGACCCGGTGCATAAGCGCACCGAAGCCACCGTCAAGGACACGGACGGGAAGGAGTTCAAGGTGACCAAGGGGGCGCCGCAGGTGATTTTGGAATTGTCGGCCAATGCCGGGCAGGTCAAGCCCGCCATCGAGAAAGCCGTCAACGAATTTGCGGCGCGCGGCTTCCGCTCGTTGGGCGTGGCTCGAGCGGACGCGCAAGGCCCATGGCAGTTTCTAGGCGTGTTGCCCCTGTTTGACCCGCCCCGGGAAGAAGCCAGAGCGACCATCGCGACAGCGCGGCAGATGGGCGTGAAGGTCAAGATGGTTACTGGCGATCAAATGGCCATCGCCCAGGAAACCGCCAAGAAATTAGGGATGGGTACAGCCATTCTCGATGCCAGCGGCTTCGGTGACACGAAGCATCACGAGACGGCACAGTTGGCGGAGTCCATCGAGAAAGCGGACGGCTTCGCCCAGGTGTTCCCCGAACACAAGTTTCACATTGTGGACGTCCTGCAGCAACGCGGCCACATCGTAGGCATGACGGGCGACGGGGTGAACGACGCCCCCGCGCTGAAGAAGGCCGACTGCGGCATCGCCGTTTCGGGTGCGACGGACGCGGCGCGCGCGGCGGCGTCCATCGTGCTGTTAACGACCGGCCTGTCAGTGATCATAGACGCGATCAAGGAGAGCCGGAAAATCTTCCAGCGGATGAACAGCTATGCGATCTACCGCATCGCCGAGACGCTACGTGTGTTGTTTTTCATGACGCTGGCGATCCTGATCTTTAACTTTTATCCATTGACGGCGGTAATGATCGTGATGCTGGCGTTGCTTAACGACGGCGCCATCCTGTCCATCGCCTATGACAACGTTCATTACAAGGACAAGCCCGAGGCCTGGAACATGCGCATGGTGCTCGGGGTCGCCACGCTGCTGGGCATCATCGGGGTCGTCGCCGCCTTCGGCTTGTTTTATCTCGGTGAGCGCGTCTTTCATCTCGACCGGGCGCACATCCAGACGCTGATGTATTTGAAGCTGTCCGTGGCAGGACATCTGACGATCTTCCTCACGCGCACGCGCGGCCCGTTCTGGTCTCATCGCCCCGCGCGGATTTTATGGGTGGCCGTGCTCGGCACGCAAATCGTGGCGACGTTGATAGCGGTTTACGGGCTGTTTATGACACCTCTTGGCTGGGGCTGGGCGCTGTTCGTTTGGGGCTATGCGATAGTGTGGTTCCTCATTAACGACCGCGTGAAACTGCTCGCGTATAGGGTGTTCGATCAAACTGCTGCACCCTTATTGGCCAAGAAGCCTGTCGATACGATGCCGCAGTTCACGAAACCTGCAGCATAGCAAAGACAGAAAGGATACCCACACTATGAAATCTAATGCCGACCAACCCAAGGCGCCCGGATTGAAGCCCAATGCGAAGGATGATTTGAAATCCCTGCCCATGCCGGAACTACAGGCAAAATTGGGGTCGTCGCCGGACGGCCTCAGTCAAGCCGAGGCACAGAAACGGCTGACCCAATATGGACCTAACGAGATTCAAGAAAAGAAAACTAATCTGTTCCTGAAACTCCTCACCTATTTTTGGGGCCCCATCCCGTGGATGATTGAAGCTGCTGTAATCCTCTCAGCGATCGTACGTCACTGGGCAGATTTCTGGATTATCCTGGTTTTGCTTTTAATGAACGCAGTCGTCGGCTTTTGGGAAGAATATCAGGCTGGAAATGCCATTGAAGCGCTAAAAAAGAAATTAGCGTTGAACGCTCGTGTGCAAAGAGACGGCGCCTGGAAAACAATCCCTTCTCGTGAACTCGTTCCCGGCGATATCATTCGTCTTCGTCTGGGGGAAATAATACCTGCCGATGCCAAGCTGCTGGAAGGCGATCCAATAGAGGTCGATCAATCCACACTGACGGGAGAGTCGCTACCTGTCGAGCGTAAAAAAGAAGATAATGTCTACTCCGGCTCTATTGTAAATCAAGGCGAAATCGAAGCAATTGTTTATGCTACCGGAGCCAACACCTATTTCGGTAAAACGGCACAAATGGTCGAAGGGGCCAAAACTGTAAGTCACTTTCAACGCGCAGTATTAAAAATCGGAGATTACCTGATAATTCTCGCCGTGGCACTGGTTGCATTAATTCTTATAACCGCACTCTTCAGACATGAGAAAATCTTGACAACATTACGATTTGCCTTGGTACTGACGGTGGCGGCTATTCCAGTAGCCATGCCGACGGTGCTGTCGGTGACTATGGCAGTAGGTGCCAAGCTGCTGGCAACTAAACAAGCTATTGTCCGTCGATTGGCATCGATTGAGGAACTTGCGGGAATTGACATTTTATGTTCGGACAAAACGGGAACATTGACTCAGAACAAGCTGATTCTCGGTGAACCGGCTGCCTTGACGAAGGTCCCAAGTGAGGAAATCATTCTTGCAGGTGCATTGGCTTCACGAGCAGAGGACAAAGATGTGATTGACCTCGCTGTGATCAGTGGTTTGAAAGACTCACAGGTAATAGGCACTTATCAAGTCATGCATTTCCAGCCTTTTGATCCTGTTCATAAACGAACCGAAGCCACAATAAAGGACTCCCGTGGAAAGATTTTTAAAGTCAGTAAAGGTGCTCCACAGGTCATTTTTGAACTTGCAGCAAATAAATCCGATATCCAGGAGACGATGGAAAAAACCGTAAATGAATTTGCCGGTAAAGGTTATCGTTCTTTAGGAGTCGCCAGAACTGACGAAAAAGATCAGTGGCAGTATCTGGGTGTACTTCCTCTTTCCGATCCACCTCGTGAAGACTGCAAAGACACCATTATCGCAGCAAAACAAATGGGTGTAAACGTGAAGATGGTAACCGGAGACCAGGTGGCCATCGGCAAGGAAATCGCTCGCCAGGTAGGATTGGGAACGAATATTCTCGACGCTCAAATGTTTGGTGATACGAAACACCATGAAGCAGGCCGATTGGCGGAGTCTATTGAGCAAGCTGATGGCTTCGCTCAAGTATTTCCTGAACACAAGTACCACATTGTGGATGTCCTGCAAAAACGCGGCCACATCGTCGGCATGACGGGCGATGGGGTGAACGATGCACCGGCCTTGAAAAAGGCCGATGCAGGTATTGCAGTGTCCGGCGCCACCGATGCCGCACGAGCGGCATCTGATATCGTGTTGCTGACACCGGGACTGTCTGTAATTGTCGACGCTGTAAAGGAAAGCCGTAAGATATTCCAGAGGATGAACAGCTATGCTACTTACCGCATTGCTGAGACAATTCGCGTTCTGCTGTTTATGACTCTCAGCATACTTGTCTTTAACTTTTACCCTGTAACCGCCGTAATGATTGTCCTGCTGGCGTTGCTTAACGACGGTGCTATCCTTTCTATAGCTTATGACAGAGCCCATATCTCAAATGTGCCTGAAACCTGGAACATGCACCGCGTGCTTGGTGTTGCCACTACATTGGGTATTACTGGTGTAATAGCTTCTTTTGGCCTTTTTTACCTTGGAGAGCATATTTTCAAAATGAGCCGAGAGACAATTCAGACTCTTATGTATCTCAAGCTTTCCGTAGCTGGGCACATGACCATATTTCTTACTCGTACGCGGGGACACTTCTGGGCCGACCGACCTTCCAATATCCTGCTCGGAGCAGTTGTAGGTACACAATTGATCGCTACGCTGGTGGCGGTCTATGGCCTGTTCATGACTCCCATCGGCTGGGGCTGGGCAGCGTTGGTTTGGGGTTATGCTTTGGCATGGTTTTTGGTTAATGACTGGGTCGAAATTTGGGCACTGCACATCTTCGACCCTAAAAAGCCTGGCCTATTAACAAAAAAATAATGAATTTATTAATTTCTTTAAGGTGTTGTTATGGATACAAGAATTTTTAAATTATCCTCCAAAAATCCTATTATTTCTCCATTGGACCTTCCGTTTCAGGCAGCCGCCGTACTCAATCCCGGCGCTATCGAACAAGACGATGACGTTGTCTTGCTTCTTCGTATCGAAGACCATGCTGGATTCTCAAATCTCCATATAGCACGCAGCAAAAATGGCGTTACTGATTGGAAAGTCGATCCAAAGCCAATACTTGCCTACGGAGAGGAAGACTGGCAGTATGAAGAATGGGGATGCGAAGATGGACGAATCACATTTATACCGGAAGATAAATGCTGGTATATTACTTATACCGCTTACTCTCCCAAAGGTGCCGCAGTGGCATTGGCCCGGAGCTACAACCTCGTTAAGGCTGAGCGAATCGGACTCATTTTGTCGCCCAGTAATAAAGACGCCGTTCTATTTCCTCAAAAATTCGACGGCCGATGGGTTGTACTCCACCGTCCTGATGCTGGCGGTGACGAACATATCTGGTCAGCCTACTCGCCTGATTTGGTGCACTGGGGAGAGCCACACTCAGTGTTGTCAGAAGAAGGCGGCGCAGCGTGGGATAATATTAAAGTCGGTGCAGGAGCGCCACCTATTCTTGTCGAAAAGGGATGGCTGCTTATATATCATGGTGTTAAGGGCTATGGAGGCCATCTGGTCTACCGTGTTGGCGTGGCCTTGCTGGACAAGGATAAGCCTTACAAGGTTATTGCTCGATCGCGCGAGTGGATATTCCAGGCTGAGGCTCCGTATGAGCTTTCCGGTTTAACACCAAACGTTGTCTTCCCAACCGGGCTGTTGCTTCGCGGTGATGAGTTGTGGATGTACTATGGAGCCGCTGATACTTGTACATGTCTGGCCACGGCTAAACTTGACCATGTTCTGGCAATGTTGGAGAAATAAAGCGCTAAGGTAACATGGACGAGCGAACACCGACATTTTGGAGTATGTCAACTACCGAGCTATTGGATTTTCTTAATACTTCAGAAAATGGATTAACAGATGCCGAGGCAAACCTGCGATTGGTTAACTACGGGGAAAACATCATATCTGCTCCCAGATATTCAGGTGATTTAAGAATTTTCATTTCTCAGTTTAAAAGTCCTATTATTCTAATCCTCATTTTCGCGGCGTTGCTATCTTTTTTCCTTCGTGATGCCACTGATGCTTTGATCATACTTTCAATAGTATTGGTAAGTGGGCTGCTTGGTTTTTGGCAGGAACGCCGAGCAGCTAACGCTATAGACAAACTGCTGGCCATCGTGCAGACAAAGACAACAGTGCTTAGAAACGGCCGGCAAGAAGAAATTGCCACAAGCGAAATCGTCCCGGGTGACATAGTTATCCTCTCGGCCGGAGCGAATATGCCCGCAGATTGCTTTATCTTAGAATCGAAAGACCTGTTCATCAATGAGGCGACTTTAACGGGGGAAACATACCCTGTAGAAAAAACAGGTGGAATTCTGCCGCCCCAGACACCTTTGGCCCAACGTAAAAATTCTCTTTTTATGGGCACCTATGTCGTCAGTGGTACTACAAAGGCCCTGGTCATCCGAACAGGAAAAGAGACTGAATTCGGACGAGTTTCCGAACGACTGAAACTCAAGCCCCCAGAAACAGAATTTGAACACGGGCTAAGACGATTCGGATATTTTTTGATGGAGGTTACTTTACTACTGGTAATTGCGATCTTTGCTGTAAATGTATATTTAGCAAGACCTGTTTTGGACGCCTTTCTTTTTTCCCTTGCTCTTGCGGTGGGCCTGACACCACAACTGCTACCAGCAATTGTAAGTGTAAATCTTGCCCATGGCGCAAGACAAATGGCACAGAAAAAAGTAATCGTCAAACGTCTTGCTTCAATTGAGAACTTCGGCAGCATGAATGTGCTTTGCTCCGACAAAACCGGTACTCTGACCGAGGGACTTATAACATTGGATTCATTCATGGATGCCGATGGGAATAAAAATGAAAAGATAATTCTGTATTCATATCTGAATTCCTTTTTTGAAAAAGGCTTCACAAACCCGATGGATGAAGCCGTTCGCAAATACAAACAGTTTCAAATCGAAGGTTTTCAGAAACTGGACGAAGTGCCCTATGACTTTATTCGTAAGCGATTAAGCGTGTTGGTATCTTCTGAAGACAAAAAAAACATCGTCATTACCAAAGGTGCGTTAGTTAATGTCCTGGATGTATGCACAAAGGCTGAACTTGCTGACGGTTCTAAAGTAGATATACAATCCTTCAAAGAAAGAATACTTAAACGTTTTGAAGAACTTAGCAACAAAGGATTCCGTGTATTGGCAATAGCATACCGGAATCTTAGTGATAAGTCACAGATAGATAGGCAAGACGAGACTGATATGACATTTTTGGGTCTGCTTACTTTCTTTGACCCTATCAAGCAGGGGCTTGCTGAAACCATAGAGGGATTAAAGCAGCTTGGCATTTCACTAAAGGTAATTACGGGAGACAATAGGCATGTGGCAACCTATATAGGTCAACAAATAGGATTACAGAAACCGAACATACTCACAGGCTCCGATCTTCGCAAAACTAGTGATGATGCCATCTTTCAGCAAGTGAATCAAACAGATATTTTCGCGGAAGTTGAGCCAAACCAAAAAGAGCGGATCATTTTAGCACTTAGAAAATCAGGCAATATTACAGGTTTTATGGGGGATGGGATAAATGATGCTTCGGCACTGCATGCGGCGGATGTTGGTATTTCCGTGGATGGCGCTGTTGATGTAGCAAAAGAAGCGGCTGACATTGTATTGCTTGAGAAAGACCTTGCAGTTCTTCTGGAGGGCGTGCAGGAGGGCAGAGCAACCTTCGCCAATACTCTAAAGTATGTTTTTATGGCGACCAGCGCTAATTTTGGAAACATGTTTAGTATGGCAGGAGCCTCACTTTTCCTGCCGTTTTTGCCCCTGCTTCCAAAACAGATTTTGCTTGTTAATTTGTTGACAGACTTACCCGAGATGGCTATTGCGACCGACAGTATTGACTCAGAATTAACTGAAAAGCCTCATAAATGGGATATAAAATTCATACGTAAATTCATGGTTGTTTTCGGCCTCCTTAGTTCGATTTTTGACTATTGTACTTTCGGAGCACTTTTACTTATCCTTCACGCTTCGCCGCAACAGTTAAGAACAGGATGGTTTATCGAGTCTGTTATCTCGGCTGCACTTGTAGTGATGGTTATTCGTACACGCAGGCCATTTTTTAAAAGCAAGCCTGGCAAATATTTGCTAGCAGCAACTTTGGCAGTAGCTGTGATTACATTGCTGCTGCCGTTTACCCCGGTGGCTGCGATTTTCGGATTCCAGCAGCTTCCAGTATACTTCCTGGTTTTTCTAGCGGTGATTGTTGCGGCATATGTTGTGACAGCGGAGGTTGTGAAAAGAGTATTTTACGAGAAAATTAGGTTGTGATATCAAGTATTAAGAACGAAAATCAGAATGTTTGGAGGTTATTATGTATAAAGTGTGGAACAACTTCAAAACAACTCTATTGATGGCTGGCCTGATGGGTCTGTGCCTTGCAGTTGGTTATCTGATAGGCGGCCAGTCTGCCTTACTACCGGCATTAATAATCGGAGCCGTAATGAATTTATTTGCATTCTTTTTTAGCGACAAGATTGCTTTGGCAACAGTAAGAGCCACCGAAATATCAAAAGACGATGACCCTGTACTGTGGGAAATTGTGAAAACGTTGGCCCAACGAGTAGGACTTCCTATGCCAAGAGTCTATATTTCACCTGCACAGGCTCCGAATGCCTTTGCAACTGGCCGAGGGCCGCATCATAGTGCTGTGTGCGTAACTGCAGGCCTACGGGAAATGCTGGATGATGATGAACTGGAAGGTGTCCTTGCACATGAATTATCTCACATAAAACATCGCGATATATTGATAAGTACAATAGCAGCCATTGTTGCCGGAGCTATCAGCTGGTTAAGCTATCTTGCTTTATGGTCAGGCGGTGACCGCAACCGCAGGTCAAATCCTTTAATAGCATTGCTCCTTCTGATTTTTGCACCATTGGCTGCTACCCTCATACAGCTTGCCATCAGCCGCTCGAGAGAGTTTGATGCTGACCGACTTGGTGCAGAAACGGTTGGTTCAGGTCGACCTCTGGCTAATGCATTGAGAAAACTCGAATCAGCAAATAAACGAATTCCCTTGCCGGTTCCGGATACTCAAAGGAATATGTTTATTGTCGAACCTTTGACAGGAAGCGCAGTAGCAAAGCTGTTTATGACACATCCATCCACCGAGGAACGCATCAAGCGTCTATTAGAAATTTAGTGATATGCCAATAACAGAAAACAATAAAAATGACTCACCGCTACTTCCTGCGAAAACAAAAGGTCACCAATTCAGATCGTGGTTTATTGGGATCTTGTTGTTGGCCGGAGTAATCGCAGTTGTAACTCACCTCGGTGAAATAGAACATTTTGCCAAACTGGCACGCGAGGCCAAGCCTAAGTGGCTGCTTGTAGCCTTGCTTCTGCAATTCGGTACTTACGTTTGTACTGCGGCAGTTTGGAATCGGGCACTGCATTATGTTAATATACAAAAAAGTTTTTTTTCTTTCATACCGCTTGCTTTTGCTAAATTATTCGCAGACCAGGCCCTGCCAAGTGGAGGAGCGAGTGGGATAAGTTTCTTTATTGCAGCTTTGAAGCGTCGTGGTGTGCCCACAGACCTCTGTATGGCTATGATGTTAGTAAGTCTTGTAGCATACTATGTAGCCTATCTGATTGTTGCGTTAGCAAGCTTAGCTCTACTGTGGTTCTACCATGCCATTCACATCTGGATTCTTTTGCTTGTAGGATTATTCTGCCTGGTGGCGGTGGCAATCCCTGCCGGTGCATTATTGCTGCAGCACTGGAGCACAAGAGCGATTCCAAAGCTATTGACACGACTGCCAAACGTCAGAGACTTACTGCAGGGATTTACCCAGGCGCCTAAGCACCTGCTGCGCAATCACCCCCTGGTAGCTACATCAATATTGCTGTATGTTGCAATCTTTCTGCTTGACGCAGCAACGCTATGGATAATGTTGCTTGCTATGGGACAGAATGTTTCATTTCTTGTGGCGTTACCCAGCTTTGTGGTTTCCTCAATAATTGCCACGCTTAGTCCGATTCCACTTGGCCTCGGCATATTTGAAGCAAGTTCTACAGGTATGCTTAGCGCACTCGGCATTCCAGTTGAGGCAGCTCTTACATCTACTTTGTTATTACGCGGCTTTACGCTCTGGCTGCCAATGTTACCAGGTCTTTGGCTGGCAAGACGAGAACTGCGATGATAGCTGAAGATACACAAGCTTATTAATAGGCGCCTTAAATATCCTTGAGTTTCTGCGACTTTTCAGTAAATTTGATAATATCACTCATCATCCACACTGCCTCAATCGGATGTTGGCCAACAGCGGTTTCGCCAGAAAGCATCTCATAGTCTGAACCATCTTATACCAATTGTAATTAATTATTGCGCTCGGCATAAGGTACTCGGCAAACTGATTTTATTATTTCAGGATCAAGAGCAGCTTTTTGCCAGGCTTCTATGGCAGCCTCAGATAAGTCATCGTAATCATCATAAGCACGATTAGCCCAGTAATGGCTGCGAAAGTAAAGCCAGAAATTTTCAACAGGATTCAACTCGGGTGAATATGCAGGTAAAGGTATAATCGTAACGTTTTCAGGAATCTTCAAACCTCTTGATTTATGAAAGCCAGCTTGGTCCCAAACCAAAACCGCATGCACATCTTCAGCAAGTTCAAGACTAAATTGCTGAAGATAGATATTCATAATCTCAGTACTGATATATGGTGATAAAAGACCAATGCTTTGCCCTGTCTGTGGACAAACAAAACCAATAACATACAGCCATTCATATTTCGTCTGTCTGACTGCACGAGGCCGGGAACCTTTCAATGCCCATACTCTGGTTATAGTATCCTGTTGGCCAAAGCGAGCTTCATCGGTAAACCATGACTCTATTTTTTTGTCCGGATGCTCCGATTGGACCTTATCCAGTGTTTTAGGGAAGTTTTTTAAAATTCCTCCTGAGCCTGAGGATCTGCATTTTCGTGCTGTGGACGAGGACAAAGACAAGAAAACTGGAGCCGATGCAATAAGTGGTATACGCCCCACAGGGAATAACTTACACAAGATTGGAACGTTAATATTGGGAGTCTATGTCGATGATGGATGTGTTGTCTGGATTAACGGTACGGAGGTAGCTCGGCTATATGTTTCAGGCGGCTTTAAGGCTTACAATACGACAAGGACAAAAAAGCCCTGACTCTTCTCCAGGGCTTAATAGCGGGGGCATCATATGCATACCTGAAGATGCAATATAGCTCGATATTAACCTTAGCGCATACTAAAATCGTCTTAATGATTGTCGGTGTTGTCGGTATCCAGAAGAGTTTCATTTTCACAAGTCTTTATTTCAGAAAGACTTAGGCCTTGTCGGCCATCCAAATAGTGACACGCTAAATTTAAGGTGTTATCACCAAATAAATTTTCCGAAAGGAGGTACACCATAGCTAAACAATGCATAAATAGAAACAATGGGATGACAGAGGCTTTTTGCAAGGTTTATTGTGGTAGTGTATCCATACTGTCAGACATAGTAGAATCAACTGCATATGGCAAGTTTGCGTAAGTGCTTTAATGACAAGGCGGACGAGGTTTTTCGGTGGGACAGCTTCTCAGGAAATCGCCAGACTGAACTCATAAACGAGTTCCTTTCACGATAGCAGCGCTTGGACAGCGCTCCCAAAATGGGAGCGTCGGCCGAGTGTTGTTTCGTGAATCCTCTGGCGAGGATCCTGGGAGCGACCTTGGTTCGACGCTCCTTTTTTGGGTCCCTGCGGGGACGCCTTAGAACCACCATCTAAATCACCTTCAGGGACCGGTCAGGAGATGCGATGTTACGAATTGACAGAAATCAAAAAAACCTTACACCAATGGCAAACCAGTCACTTGGTGAGGTAGGTCTTAAGGAACGCTATGATCTACAACAGCTAATCCGACAGAACGGTAATGTGTTCTTTGCTGAGATGGGTGAAAAGCTCTTATTGGTAGGTGAAGAGGTTTGTCCGACTGATGTTGTAGATGACTGCATTGACCTGCTGGCTGTGGATAAAGATGCAGCGGCTGTTGTCATCGAAATAAAACGTGGTAACGACCGGCTTCAGTTGCTGCAAGCCCTAAGTTACACAGCTATGGTCTCCAAGTGGGAACCACAACAATTAATCGACAGTCTAAGCGTCCTTAGTGGTGTGCCCAACGAAGAGGCACAAGAGCAGATCGAGGAATTCTTTGATGCAGATATGTCGGCATTGAATCAACGGCAGCGGGTCGTCCTCCTGGCCGAGGCATTCGACTTCGAGGTACTTGCCACAGTTGAATGGTTGAGTGAACAATACGAATTGGATATTCGCTGCTACCAACTGAAACTGGCCACTGATGGCAAGTTGGAATACCTAAGCTGCACCTGTATTTACCCTGCCCCGGAGTTGCGAGAGTATGCGGACCGCCGCGGCCGTCGCGGCAAGTCATCAAAGCGATGGAGTGATTGGGAGACCGCTTTGGCGATGATAGGAAATGACGCATTAACAGCATTCTTTCTCGCAGAGATAACCTCAAATCGTGAAAACAACCTTAACCGTCGGACTCTAGTTTACCGTTTAGATGGGAAACGCCGCTTCTTTGTGAAAGCTCGTAAACAGAAAGCATACGTCTGGCAGAGAGGTCGCTTCGCCGATGACCTGTCATTCTGGAAAAAGAAACTAACTTCTGAGCTTGAGATCGAACCAGTTGACGATGGTAAATGTCTGCGTTTCTATATCGCCACCGAGGAGGATTTCCAGCATTTCAAACAGTGTATCCTGAATGAACTGGCACAAATCGAGTTCATCAGTTCCGATGATCTTGAGGGCATCCCGCAGCAGGACTGATACCGAACCAGGAATACGGCCTAAGTCCGCCATAAAAGCCCAAATACTCGCAAATATCTGCGAATATCCAGCCAAATACCTCGATATAAACTTGCTATATAAAGGCATATAAGCCCCTATATGGTAAAACGTAACTCTTTTAATGGAGGCCACTTATATGCTTAAGAAAGAGGCCGGAACACGCCAAAATAACCGGGCGGTCGGCTATGTCCGCCGCTCCACAGACCGCCAGGAACAATCCATACCCGACCAGAAAAAGGCCATAGAGACCTACGCCGCCGAGCACGATCTCAACCTGGTAAAGTTCTACATCGATGATGCCATAAGCGGCACATCTACACTGGGCAGGCGTGCGTTTCAGGAGATGGTTCAGGATGCCCAGAAATCAACCAAGCGATTCGACAGGATCATCGTATACGATGTAAAACGCTTTGGCAGGGTCGACAACGATGAGGCGGGATTTTACAGACATATCCTCAAAACCAACGGCGTTGAAGTTCTTTATGTCAGCGAGAATTTTAACGGTGACACAACAGATGACCTCGTGCGACCTGTTAAGCAATGGCAGGCAAGGCAGGAATCAAAGGATTTATCTAAAGTAACTATCAGGGGGCTGCTTTCAAAGGTTGAAGGTGGCTGGTGGATGGGAGGGACACCACCTTATGGTTATGACCTGCGATATGAAAATGCTGAGGGAAAGTTTCTCTTTATTGTCCGCTTTATGCCGGATGGCTCTAAGGAACTATACGACGAAAAGGGAAAGCTTATCCGCACACTTGCGCGGGGGGAGTCTCTGAACATCTCAAAAAGGGATAGAGCAAAGCTTGCTCTCAGCCATCCAGACAGAGTGAGGGTCATCAAGCGAATCTTTAAGATGTACGCTGAAGAAGGCAAGGGTTACAAATCGCTATCCGCTACACTAAATAACGAAGGTATCTCCACACCGAGAGGACCTGCGTGGTCACATATCTATAGCGGCAAATGGACTGACACAACAATAAGAGCAATCTTGGTCAATCCAATCTATGCAGGAGATATGGTCTGGAATCGCAGGACCGATGCCCGCTTCCATAGAATAAGCCAAGGCCGGGCTGTGGACCGGGAGAAAGTCCACGCTGCCCGGTTAGTGCCTAACCAGAAAGAAGACTGGATAACAGTTCGCGATGCACATCCGGCACTTATAAGCCGCAGATTATTTGAGCTTGCCCGCCAGAGATGCGAAAACAATATCAAATCGATCGAACAGCGAGGATGCAATCCAGGGTTTACCAATCATGGTAAGACCTGGAACGGTCAAAGAAGTCGATTTATCCTTTCAGGTTTATTAAGGTGTGCCCTGTGTGGCAGCCGTTACCAGGGCCTTACCCGCGGAAAGGGCAAAAAACGCATGGATGGTACCAAAGTCAGGACCTGCTACTATGGCTGTGGCGGTTACATCTCAAAAGGCACAAGCGTCTGCCAGATGAACGCGATTCCAAAAGATACTCTCGAATCGACGGTTATAAATGCGGTCCTGGATTTTTACAGGCCTTATCTTGAAAATGGTGGCCGGCAAAAGGTGGCTGAAGCCATCAAAGCCCAGATCGGAACAGAAAAAGAAGACATCGCTGTAGCACGTCAGCGAGCTGAATCCGAGCTGGAAAGAATTAGTGGTATCATAAGCAACCTCTTAGATAACATTACAGAAACAAATCGCGAGTATGTGGATACAAGGCTAAATGAGCTTACCCAGCAAAAACAGCAGCTTGAGGCAAGAATTGAAGAGCTGGATAGGCTCTCGTTATCGCAAGCCGAGATCGAGACTATAGTTGCTGATGCAATGCAATTTTTATCTGGTCTTGAATACACCCTCCATCAGGGTCTGCATCAGGAAAAGCTCGTTGCCCTGAGGCAATGCATCGAAAAGGTCTCGATTAACAAACCGGATGGCACTGTGAAACTGACAGTGCGTTCGGTTCCGGTTGGGAATCTGGAGGGCACTGTAGAACGTCAAGTATCTCTTTGATTGTGCTATGGCAGAACCAGAATTATCGGTGGATTAAAGAAGTTGATGTTGAAGCAATAGAACCTGAAATTCTTTTATAGGAGGAGTTATCATGGCACTAACCACTACTTGGAAAGGACAGTTGAAAATCTCGCTGATCAGCTTTCCAGTTCGGCTCTACGCTGCCGTAAGCGGCACTAGCAAGTTAGCCTTAAATCAACTGCACAAGCAGTGCCATAGCAGAATCCAACTGGACAGCTTCTGTCCCGAACATGGCAAATTAGCCAAGTCTGAGATCACCAATGACCTGCTCCCAAAAATACTGTTTGGAATTCAACACCATATCTTTCAAGATTATTTGCTCTGTCTTACGGGTTGTAGATATATGGCGATTTTATGACAAGTTCTACCTTATAGAAGACAAAATTGGTCTTGACGACAGGGTACACTTTAGATTACCCTTCTGTGTGCTCTGGCATTTGTATTTTTCTTTAAGGGATGAGCACGGCATTTGATGAACTTTGGAGGTCGTTCAGCCTGTCCCTTCGACAAGCTCAGGGCAGGCTCTGAGCAGAGCCGAAGGGTCGGACAAAACCTTATACCGGGCTTAAACGATCAGGGACATGAATGGTTGCTGGTAAAGACGCCAATCAGTTAGTCAAAGAAAAGAACCTTATACATATCATAATTTTATTAGCAATTGCGCTTGGAATAGGTACATACATAATTGCGACAACAGTCCTCATTGCCAAGGATGGTACATTTTATATCGAATTAGCAAAAAGCATCGCGGATAACCCTGTTGAAGCTATGCGTAATATACCCTCTTGGGGATATCCATTTCTCATTCATCTCATGCATAAAATGATAGGATTATTTTATGATGCAACGTCGCTTCAGGGATGGATTATTTCCGCCCAGGCTGTTTCGCTTATAAGCAAGGTAATTGCCTCCATAGCACTATATTTCGTGGGAAGTTATTTTGTTGGTTCCCGATTAAGTTTTTGGGGGGTTCTGATTTTGAGTATTTTACCCGATTCAGCCGAATACGGCAGCGACGCGTTGAGCAATTGGCCTAATATCATGTTTTTAGCAATAGGCTTCTTACTGCTGCTGTTAGGTTCACGATTTCGCAAAAACTGGATGTTCGGCTGGGCGGGAATAACTACAGGACTTGGATATTTGATCCGTCCTGAGTGCGGCCAAGTGGTCCTATATGGCAGTGCCTGGCTGCTATTTAACCTAATCAGGCCACAAGGAAAAATGAGAAGAATAAAGGCGATAGGAGCTTTAGTTTTACTTTTAGCAGGCTTTGCTGTTATTGCTGTTCCATATATGCGGTCTAAAGGATACATTTTCCCCAGGCAGGGTATATGGAAACTCCCAGCGTTGTTGAGTATGAGCAACGATAGCATTGGTTCTGCCTTTGATACAAATATATGTCTGGCTGGCTTATCGGTAGGGAAGATAATAGGAGATGATACGCTAATAACCAATATGTGTGAGACGCTGGTGTATTATTTCATTACGCCATTACTGATAGGCTGCTATTACTATTTCCGAAAGCAATCAAAAACATTGGAACAGACGTTTTTTGCTGCAGCATTTATTACTGTTAATGTTGGAATATTGTTGTGGCAATCGTCTTGTCGGGGTTTTCTCAGCAGGAGACACACCTTCGTTCTGGTTGCTTTCACCATTTTTTATATACCGGTTGGCTTGCATGTAATCGCCAGTTGGCTAAGCAGGAGAACTTCCAAAAGCGATTCGGCAGTAGAAGAAAATATACGCCGTTGGTTTTTTATACTTATGGTAGTCGGATTTGTTATTTGTGCGGCGAAGTTCGTCAGGATAACCCCCCTGCGATGGGAAAAAGCAGGTTATAAGGAAACCTCGGAATGGTTAAGTAAAAATACTGCTCCTACGAATATTATAGCTACCCCAGATAAGCGTATAACTTTTTACGCGGAGCGGGAAGGGTTGGAGTATGGCGAGCAGATTCCTGAGCAGGTTGATTACATCGTAGGAATTGTTAAAAGTGAGGATGAAAAACTGGGATTTGGTAAAGATAATAAGGAAGAATATTCAACGTGGGTGGACAAACGAAAAAAGAGTAGAAAACTGGTGATTTATAAAGTAATCCGCTGAGGGGACAAGCGACAAAAAGCTACTGGCCTTTTTTCAACAACATGACAGGGATAGTCTTTGTGAGGATATAAAGATTCAATAGTAAAGAGCGTCTCTGGATATACAGGTAGTCGTATTTTATCTTGTGATTGGGATGTAGATCATAAGCATTTCTTATCTGTGCCAGTCCAGTTAATCCTGGTTTGACAGCTAATCTTATTTCCATTAGAGCCTTATAGCGTTTGACAAAATATGGCCGTTCGGGTCTTGGTCCGACGAGGCTCATCTGGCCGAGTATGACATTTATTAATTGTGGAATTTCATCGAGTCGTGTATCTCTCAGGAATCGTCCGGCTTTTGTTACGCGAGAGTCGTTTTTCATCGCCAAAACAGGTCCAAGTTGTTTCTCGGCATCCTCTATCATAGTTCTGAATTTGTACAGAGTAAAAATCTTGCCATCTTTTCCGACCCGCTGTTGTTTGTAGATAACAGGTCCTTTGGAAGTAAGTTTAATCAATATGGCGGCGAGAATGGTAAAGGGCAAAGAAAAAAGCAAAATGACCAGACTGCATAAGACATCCAGGCTTCTTATCAGGAACTCTTCTGTATCATGTTTCCTGCCGACAAAAGTAGCCAAAGGATGCACAGAATTGTTGCCGTTAATTTTCTCTGGCAGCAGTT
>Ga0315541_1000293_pt1 | contig 53778 bp, 56 predicted proteins | sample SalMarSW160190MG_FD_203095 | JGI IMG/M metagenome (GOLD analysis project Ga0315541, IMG submission 203095) | Salt marsh sediment microbial communities from the Plum Island Ecosystem LTER, Massachusetts, United States - Salt Marsh Sediment SW1601-190 ... | reverse complement strand
CAATTTGAGCACCTGCATTGAGCACAGTATTGGCCATGATCACCGTTCCAGCTCCGATGAAGACGTTACTACCAATTTGAGCAGAAGCATGAACAGCGCAGGCCAACTCGTAACCAAATTCTCTTAGTAACGACCAAAGCCTCTTGCGCACCGCATTATCACCAACAGCAAGGATCAATCTACAATTACGATGGGCCTCGTCCTTGAGAACACCCTCCCCACCAATGACGGGGTATCCGCAGAACTGGCTTCCCCAAAGCTCAAGAGCATCATCAATAATGCCCACTATCTTGTACTTTCCCTTACTCTCAACGATGTCCACGATCACCTTGGCGTGTCCACTCGCGCCGTAAATCAATAGATCTTCTCTTGAAGCACTCTCAGGCATTTTCTTCCTCTGAGGGTGGAGGGGAGACAAAGGGGTCATTCACCCCGCTCTCGCCGTAAATCCCTTCTCGCTTGATCAGCACCACCCATAATGTCTTGAGCATGATCCACAGATCGAGCCACAGCGACCAATGATTGACATACCAGATGTCGTATTTGATCCGCTTCTCCCAGGCGAGCAGGTTCCGTCCGTGGATCAGGGCCCAGCCGGTAATCCCCGGCTTGACCAGAAGCCGCCTACGCTGGGAGTCGTTGTATTGCTCAACCTGGTAGTGCAAGGTCGGCCGCGGGCCAACGATGCTCATCTCGCCCTTTAAGACATTGATGAGCTGGGGCAGCTCATCCAGGCCCCACTCGCGCAGGAATCGTCCGACCCTGGTGATCCGCGGGTCATCCTTGCTTACATTGTAACCCAGACCCTGATTGACTGCCCCAACAACCATCGTGCGGAACTTCCAGGGCTTAAACACTCGGCCGTTCAGCCCGACTCGTTCTTGCCTGAAAAAGACCGAGCCGCGAGAGTCGAGCTTGATCGCCAGGGCGATAAGGGCAAAGGGCAGGGCCAAGAGGATGAGGCCGATAAGGCTTATTAGAATATCGACAAGCCGTTTTAGAATCAGCTGAACAGGCAAACCAATGGAGCCCTTCATCTTTCAGGAGAGCGCTTAATTCGATAGCTATCCGGCTGATCGAGCAGGATCACATCATCTTTGCCCCTGTCGAAGATGGCGACGAAGGTATCCAAAACATCCCTTCCTAGCAGAGGAACATCTGTCGCATGTGGGTCCAAGAAGACATTGACCTCCCCACCAAATATCTTGGTACCCTCAGGAGAGATGAGCTTCATCTCCGTGTTCCAATGAAAGTAGGGGATACTATACCTCCCGACACCACCGACATCATCGAGTATCTCTAGGTGGGAGGTATCGATCCCTAGGATGTTAATGCTCCGATAATGGAAAAAGGTCTCATCAGCCCCTGTATCGACGAGAAAGGAATATTTCATCCACCTATCATCGACGGATAACACATACGCAGTTAAGAATGGGCGATAGGCTCCGTTGTTATAGCGGTATCGCCCGTGGAAGATCATAGAACCATCACCCGCGGCTTCAGCGGGATGAATTCCACATAGGGATCGCGCTCCGGATATTTTGCCTTAGCCTTCTGCTCCGCTTCCTCAAAGCTATCTCCCACAAAGACCTCTTTATTCACGACAGCGATATATTTCCCCTTAGACTGCTCTTCAATCTCTCGCGAATGCCTGACAAGCCACTCAAAGTCCTCCTGATCCGCCTTGAATCTCTGCAGATCTTCCTCGCTTGTTCTCTTGGTTCTAATCAATTTCAAGGGCATATCGCTCCCTCCTTTGGGCCAATGATTTGACGGCACCTCTTAAGATAGCAAGTCACCATGCTCAAGACAACCTCTGGGTCTGTCCTGCCGGAAGAAGACTGGGCCCCCGGAGTCGCGCTTGATCGCCAAGGCGATGAGAGTGAAGGGGATTGCCAGGAAGATCACCCCGATCACTGCTCCCCCAAAAATCAATCTGTTGCTTTAGAAACCGTTGCATCACCCACCATCTCTTGCAGGATTGCTCCATACTGATCGGCTAATCTCTTCCTTGAAAAATGTCTCTTTACATACTCATGGCCATTTTGTCCATATTCAAACCGGAGGTTGGGCTCATCGTAGAGTTTCAAGGTTGCCTTCTTAAACTCCTCGATATTCTCCGGCTCGACATAAATCCCAGCCTGGGCATCCTCTATTAGCTTCCTGGCTACCCCATCGATAGCCATAATAACGGGCTTAGCACAGGACATATAATCGAAGACCTTATTAGGGTATACCGTTTTAAACGTCTTCGCTTTCTTCAAGACTGCGGTGCAAACGTCAGCAGCATTGACAAAATCAACGATCCTGGACTTGGGTTGCGGTTCGATGAACTGGACGTTCTTCAGCTTATACTCTTGGATCTTCGCGACGAGCTGGGGCTTTTCCATCCCATCACCGATGAGCACAAACAGGATGTCCTCGTGATCCTTCAACTTCCTGGCCACCTCGATAAGCTGAATCAGATGGTTGGCTACACCGTGGGCTCCCATATACATGACTACAAACTTATTATCCCAGCCATACTCCCTTCTCACCCAGTTATCCTTAGCCCCGGGACTGAAGATATCGAGATCGGCCCCATTAGGGATCATAGTGATCTTATCCGATGGCACGCCCTTTTTTAAAAGGACCTCTTTAAAGGCTGGGGTCAGTACGTTGATTTTGCTCGCCTTTCTATAAATGAATCTCTCTAACCAATAAGCCAGCTTAATTGCCAGCTTGTTATTTAATACCCCCATGTCAATCGCCGATTCAGGCCAGAGATCCCTCACCTCGAAGACAAAGGGCATTCTCTTTATCCTCCTTATAACATAACCGGTTATTCCCACGAACAGCGGCGGCGAGGTGGCCAATACTAAGTCCTGCTTGCTAGCACGAAATATCCCTGCCCAAGTGGAGGAAATCGTAAAGGAGAGATAGGCCCATAGCCTTCCCAAGAAGTTCTTGTTATATCCCTCCGATACATACGTTCTCAGGACCTTGATCTTATCGCCATCTCTTTCCTCGGCGATCCACTTGCCTTCATACCGCTTGCCCTTCTTCCCAGTAGCATAATGTACCGTGCCAGCAATAACCGTGATATAATGCCCTTGCTGAGCCCAATACTTTGCAAATTGATTAAATCGCGAGCCGCCGGCGTCCTGTCTGCCCAAGTAGTACTGATGAATGATCAGAATGCGCATCATCAATAATGCAATAGCTTAAATGCCACCTTGTAGCCGAAACTTAGTTTTCGATACAACCAGTTTTGTTGGTAGTGAGCCCATCGCTCAGCGAATTTCCTGAACAAGGTTTCACCGGTCAATCGATACATGACTTGTAGCTGAACGATGTGCAGGTTGTGGTAAAAAGGACTTGCGATCATCTTCAGACGTGTTCCAGATTGTTCATAAAGCGACCAGAAGCCAATGTCGTAACTCTCTAGGTTCTCCCTCAATGTCCGGACGCAATCGTCGAACAAACGATGGGCATGTTCGTCATGAGTAACAAGGTAATAATCATAAATTCCCCACAAGGCCCAGATGAAACCATTGAGGATATGCGTTGGTGGGGCGACAATGGCTTCTTCTAACCAGACAAAGCCCCTATGGTCAGTGTACTTAACCCCTCCCTCTTGGATCTCATGCTGGAAGGAGGTGAACGCCTGGCTTGCGGCATTCAGATAATCTTTGTTCTCTGTTGTCACATAGGCACGTAGTAGGGCTGAGATCCCCTGGCCCTGGGCAAGGGCAGAATACCAGGGGGCTTTTAACAACTCCCGGTACTCCCAATCGAAGTGGTGATTCCATACCTTGACCCCGTACCTATTCTCCTCTAGGTTGTCCACCAGCCAGTCTGCTTGCTTCAAGAAAATGTCCAGGGAAGGCTTTTGTGCCGTCCGCTTAAAGCGGTTGTAGTGGGCAAGTCCATATTGGGCAATAGCGATCGGGTTATACTGCTTTCCAACCTTACCGTGATAATCCAGTAAAGGAACTCCTCCTCGGGCAAAAGGCCCTGGGTAGTCAGCCTTATAGGAAAACAGCATATAGTATTCGCCGAGCTCGTCCGTTGGCGACCGCCCATTCACTTGGGGTATCCCATGCCAAAAAGTAAGTTGACTATTCCGCCCTGTAACGTAAGCGGCAAGGACTCGCCTGTAATAGGCCAAACGAGAACCCAAGGGATTCATGAGGCCCGGTCCCGACTTTTCTTTGTCGCTCTTCCAAAGCCCTCTGTTTTCCCACTCCCGAGCCGGACTACGCGAAATCCAGCATCACTCCAGTTTTCGTGATCGAGAAAACCCCGGGTATCTAAGATCTGCTTGGTGCGCATCAGCTTTCCGAGCTCTTCAGGGAAGAGTGATTGGAACTCCTTATGATCGGTAAGCACCACTGCCAAATCAGCTTCTGAGAACGCCTCTTCCAAACTGACAAGCTCCCAAGGGAAACTCCTTACATGAGGATCGACAACCTCCAGACGGTATCCCGCTTCCTCAAGTTTCTGAATGAGTGGTAGGGCCGGGCTCTCCCGTATGTCATCGACATTGCCTTTGTAGGAAACTCCCAACACGACCACTTTAGGATCGTTAATACCAAGTGTCATCTCTTGGATCTTCTCCAAGACACGGGTGGGTTGACCATCGTTGATCTCTCGACTGAGCCGGATAAGCCGAGCTACCGTTGGAGTTGTTTCCACGATAAACCAAGGATCGACGCTGATGCAGTGTCCCCCAACCCCCGGCCCCGGCTTGAGGAAATTCACCCGTGGATGATGATTTGCAAGCTCGATGACCTCCCAGACGTCAACCTCAAGATTCTCACAAACGTTCGCAAGCTCGTTAGCAAGCGCGATGTTGACATCTCGGAAGGTGTTCTCAGAAAGCTTGACCAACTCAGCTGTTGTGGCGTCAGTGAGATAGATCTTGCCAGCTACGAACTCGCCATAGAGTTCCTCAGCTTTCCCAGCAGATTCAGGATTGATTCCACCTATAATACGGTCGTTTTCAATAATCTCCCTTAGGATGTTGCCCGGCAGAACTCGTTCGGGGCAGTAGGCCAAATAGAAATCTTTACCCGCCTTCAATCCAGATTGCTGTAAAATGGGAGCCACTAACTCTTCAGTGGTCTTAGGTGGGACCGTCGATTCCAGGATAACCAGGTTCCCCTCTGCCAAATAGGGAACGATGGACTTAGTAGCGGATTCCACTGCTGTCAAATCCGCCTTCTTGTCCCTCAAAGGAGTAGGAACGGCTATGATGAACACATCAGCAGCTTCGGGACTGGATTGAGCTCGAAGGTTCCCTGACTTGTACGCGGCTTGCACAAGCGTCTGTAGTCCTGGCTCCTCAATGTGTATCTTTCCGTTGTTGACTGTATCAACAACGGAGTGTTTCACATCAATACCAACAACCGAGTAACCCTGAGTAGCCAGTACAGCTGCCGTTGGCAGGCCAATGTAGCCAAGGCCGAGCACGCAAATCCTGTGCAGAGGAGCCGGGGAGCTGGAGTGCTGGGGAGAGGAAGAGCTAGGGAGAGGGGGTGAACTCATTGTGAGCTCCTTTCCAGAAGCCAAACCCGAGGACTGATGATCATATTCACAAGCTTCCCGATGATATGGTTATAGTCGTCATGTAGATTGGAGCCAACATCTGCAGCAACGTAGTCACACTCTACGGCAAACCTAATCCACGTCTGAGTTTCAGCTGCTTCCGATTCCGCATCATTGAGTTTGCTCACAAATGCAGCCTCATAGCGCCGCTTCCTCCATGCCTCTGCAATATTTGAGCACACTGACCTTGACGAACGTCGCATCTGGTCTGTTAAGGAATATGTCTCCTTCTGTGGAAATGTCTTTGAAATCTCGAATATTTTCATAGCACTCCTGAAAGCTAGCTGATACACATCAAGTTCCTCGTGGCTTTGTATCACCCCAGCACCTCCGCGCCACTACTCCCTTGCATCCTCACTCTCCCGCATAGTCCTGCAGTACTTGAACAATCCTCTCCGCGGCTTTCCCATCACCGAAGGGGTTCACCGCTTTTGACATCCTTTCATATTCAGGCCCATCATCGAGCAGCCTTTGAGTCTCCACGAATATCCTCTCGCTGTCTGTTCCGACTAACCTAGCGGTGCCCGCTTCGATCGCCTCTGGCCGCTCCGTCTTCTCGCGCATGACCAGTACCGGTTTTCCCAACGAAGGCGCTTCCTCTTGGATCCCTCCTGAGTCGGTCAGGATCAGATAGGCTTGGTTCATCAAGAATGCGAAACGATCGTATTCTAAGGGTTCAATTAGGTAGATATTCTCGATCTTTCCTAAAATACAATATACTGGCTCTCTGACATTAGGATTCAGATGCACCGGATAGACGATCCGAACATCATCGTAGTGTTCCGCAATCTTTCTTAGGCCCTCGCAGATTTGCTCAAAGCCCTCTCCGAAGCTTTCCCGCCTATGACCGGTCACCAGGATGAGTCGGGTGTCAGGAGTCAAGAGTCCAGAGTCTTCCAAGACCCGCTGCTCACTAACTCGAGGCTCTCGACTCAGGATTAAAAACAGGGCATCGATCACCGTATTGCCCGTGACAAACACCCTCTCCTCAGGAACACCTTCCCGAAACAGGTTCTGTCTAGCCCGCTCGGTGGGGGCAAACCAAAGGTCAGATAAAGCATCTACGAGCCTTCGGTTTATCTCCTCGGGGAAAGGGCTGTACTTATCATTGGTCCGCAGACCTGCTTCGACATGGCCGATTTTGATCTTCAGGTAGTAAGCTGCCAAACTGGCTACAAACGCAGTGGTCGTATCCCCCTGCACCAACAAGATGTCGGGTTTCTCCTCTCGCAATACCTTTTCCAACGCACGGAGCCCCCGGCCAGTGACGCCGAACAGGCTTTGATCCTTGCGCATGAGGTCGAGATCGAAATCGGGTTCGATCTCAAACAACCCGAGCACCTGATCGAGCATCTGACGATGCTGAGCAGTAACGCATACCCGTGAATCAAATTCAGGGTGTTTTTCGAGTTCCTTGATCACCGGAGCGAGTTTAATCGCCTCTGGGCGCGTACCAAAGATCGTCAAGACCCTCATCCTACCAACTACACCCCCTTGACAACCAGCGATTCGGAGATCTATCTGTCCTAATCCCATCCATCTACCACCTACAGTAAGATGGTAGCGCTCCTGTTCGAGTTCCACAAGAGTACGGGCGTCCCTCTGCGTAGCAGCCATCTTTTATTACCATATTAATACCGGAGATCTCATCACCAATTTGGGAAGAACCCCCAAATGCCACCATCTTTGAGAGGTACGACAAAGAACCTATTATTCATGTAACTATCTTGGTTACATACCACTTCGTTATCCTTATATGGAATATGCTGCGTTGCTATAACTGCACTAAAATAATCATCAACATTACCGCTGATGTGGTCAAACGCCTGAAGTAACGCGGCGTTCTCATCTACGTGGTTTTTGACATATTCATACGCTTGCCTGACTAGCTCTTCATTCCTGGAACAGAGTTTGTTCACCATCGGGAAGTCATACTGATACGAAAACGGAGGAATAAGAATCTTGGGCGCAATTAGTGACATCCTTGCTGAGGTCATATCCCAGGGGATAATCGCATGGAGCGGATCCCGAATAATTTGGTCCAGGTCGTGTTGCGCTATGTCATGATTCAAGAAAATTCTGTACCTCATATGGCGTGGCTCGAAACCCCGAGTCAAGAGTACGAGAAACAGCATGGCCATCAATACACCATAGTTGCCGATTAAGCCCAAAACTCTGGCTGTCCTCTTTGTCATACTACTCCGCAGCATTCCACTGAGCTGAAAGGCACTTAAGCACAGAATAGAAGCGGCAATAACCGTACCTGCAGAATCCTGAAGATTCTTGGGATCAAGTCTCACCTGTGTAAATATTTGCACATTAGCAATGAAAGCCAAACAGGTAATAAGCGTAATATACACGAAATGGTACTTCCTTCCTATAGGTTGACGGGTCAGAACGCTCGCAACAAGCGTTACTCCATACATAATCAAACTTGCGACAAACGTTATTGAATACAGCCCGGAGTGAAATGGGCTTGCGAAACGGGTTTCTGCAAGCCCTGGACGGTATGCGACTACCAAAGCAAAGGCTAGATATGTAATGCCTCCGATGACCATGCCAGCAGCCAGGTTAACCAACACATACCCATACAAGCTCCGTGGGATCAGTTTTCTGTAGAGAAATAGAGAAAACAGAATGAAGGCATACGGTATAGCTAAAGACCAATACAGGAAAGGTAATGGGATTAAGAGAAGGTAAAGAGCCTTCTTCTTAACAGCTAGGAAACCGAACAACGCAATGAGCAGATACCCTAGTTGCGGATTTGGGGTCCGTAGAATTGAAGGATAGCACTCTAGAGCGGAAGTTAAATGTGGAAGATTCTTCGACACGATCCAAAACACCAGGGGATTTGATTGGTTGAAGAACACGGATCCGAAGACTAGAATCGAGGCACAAAAGAGTGATCTGCTCTTGTCAACGCCGTAATGAGACAGCGCGCCCACTGCCAACAAAAAAACGAAAATCGGAACCACCAAGTCGAGCAAGAAGTTCTGTGCGCCTCCAGAAATGCCCAACTCATGCATCAGGAGGACACAATAAGACGAGAAAAAGTACCCCGGAGCATTCCTCATCCCCAATGCACCTTGGTACGACAGATATGTCTCTTCATCCCAGGCATTTGTATAAGCGTAATACTCCCTGTGAAAATAGGTATATATGGGCGGAATGAGGTAAGCAACAAATAACAGTGTGCAGCACAGTACCAGAACCCAGGCCCTGTATTCTGTTCGGCCACTGCGATTAGGTAGTCTCATCCTCTGTTCCCTCGCCAGAATCGGCTCGCCCCCCTGATTGCTTCACACACACGTTCCTGCTCTTCCTCGTCACTTCTTGACTCCCAAGTAGTAGAAAGTCGCGGCGATCTTCCAGGCCATAGAATAACGACTGAGCACCAGATCGAGCAATTTGAAGGGAAAAGTCAGCACCATCAGGATAATCCAGAGCACCTTGTATAAGAGCGGGATGTTGAACGACAGGGCCAAGGCCAGCCACTCTTGCAAGATCCATAGTAGTGCTGAGGTCGGCCCGCCCCGAATCCCGGTCTCAATCGTCTCAAGTCTGTTGAAATCAGCAACAAGTCCCTGGATAGTCCAGCGATAATAGTCATCGGGGGATGGATGATAGCCTTGGAGAAATGGCAATGAGACATAAAGGTAGCCACTGCTCTTCAGTATTCTCTGCATTTCCTCAATACCGGTCTGGTAGGCGGGCACATGTTCAAGGGTAGCCTGACTGATAATTCCATCAATGGAGTTGTCTTGAAATGGTACTCGGGTAATATCCGCGACAATATCAACTTCTTTGAATGGTAGGAGATCTACATTGATAACGGAACTGGAGATTCTTTTCGTCCCTGATCCTAAGTTTAAGACCACAGCATTGGAGGGTAAGCGATTCAGCAAAATTTGAGGGCTCTTACCTGTAGGCATGACCGGGCTACACACGTTCGCCAAGAACCAATAGAGGTTGGGATAAGCTTTGAATTTGTTTTTCAGATGATTTAGCCAGGACTCAGAGGATGCAAATTCCGGGATGGCTGGCAACTCGACAAAGCGCGGTATCCCGTTAACAATTGGGTACTGAGCCCCACATTCTTGGCAAACAAACGAGCCTGCCTCCCGAAGCAAGCTTGAACGGCACTCCGGACAACAAAGTATCCCCTGAAGCGCTTCCAGATCAAAGATACGATCTCTCTGCTGCCCTCTGCGCCTGTCTTGATGATCTTGATTCAGCAGCACTCCTCCACTCATGACCACCTTTGACTTGCCTCTTTGATGACCGCACAGACTCGCTCTTGCCCAGCTTCCTGCAACTCGTTATAGAACGGCAATCGGATCAGTCGATCACTCACATCCTCTGTCACCGGGAAGTCGCCCTTGTTATATCCCCATTTGCGCCCCATCGGCGAAAGATGCAGTGGCAGATAGTGAAAGACGCTGTGTATGCCTTGCCCCTTAAGATGCGCAATCAGCTCCGTCCTTTCTTTCAGTGACGGGAGTAACAGGTAGAACATGTGATACGCCTGTTCGCAATATGATGGAACGAAAGGAATGCCGACCCCGTTGGCCTCAGCCCAGTCGCGTAAATGCTCAGCATAATATTCCCACACTCGCTGTCTCGTCGCCTGTATATGGTCCCTGCATTCCAACTGGGCATAGAGGAATGCGGCGAGCATATCAGAGGGCAGATAGCTCGACCCGATATCTCTCCAGGTATACTTGTCCACCTGTCCGCGGAAGAACTGTGCCCGGTTCGTTCCCTTCTCCCGAATGATCTCGGCGCGTTCAATGTACTGTTCATCGTTAATCAGTAGCGCTCCACCCTCTCCACAGGTAAAGTTCTTGGTCTCGTGAAAGCTCTGAGTGGCAAGAGAGCCAAAGGTCCCCAGGTAGCGTCCCTTATATTTGCCAAACAGCCCGTGCGCGTTGTCCTCAACAATGGGAATACCATGTTGAGATGCGATCTCACAGATAGCATCCATATCGCACCCCACTCCAGCATAGTGCACGGGGATGATCGCCTTTGTCCGGGGCGTGATAAGCTTTTCTAACTGCATCTCATCCGTGTTTAGTGTGTCCGGACGGATGTCAATGAATACCGGCTTTGCTCTACGAAGCACGAAAGCATTGACCGTGCTGACAAAGGTGAATGAGGGAACGATTACCTCATCCCCCGGTTGGATGCCGAGCAGCAGCGCTGCCACCTCAAGCGCGTGGGTGCAGGAGGTTGTCAGCAGCACCTTTGGTACACCGAGCGTCTTTTCTAACAGGTTTTGACACTTCTTCGTGAACGGCCCATCGCCCGAGATATGCCCATTAGCAACGGCCTGTCGGATATAGTCGAATTCCTTTCCGATGACAACAGCACGGTTGAATGGAATGCGTGTCATAAGTCACCTCCCTTCGCAGGTCAAACAGACCTTCATCCCCGGCTCCCAATGATGATCCCCGCGACGATCAACGCTATCTCTATGACCTTTGGGGCGGTAATTGCCTTATGCAAGAGCGACGCGCTCAATCCCAATGCCAGCACGGTGCTGTAACGACCGCTGCAGCCAAGCAAATTGGCCTTGATCCAGTTTTTTGAAGCATCCTATTGGTTGATACTACAACTTGACTCACGCTCTCTGTCATGCGACCGGCTTTCTACTAGAGATTGTTCGAATCAATTGCATAAGGCCACCTATGCCTCCTACTACAACACGATTCAGATAGATGAGGAATGAAAGTGTTACTGCATCAGAAGTCGCAACGCCGAACTTCGACAACAAGAACACCAACGTTCCCTCTCGAACACCGAGTCCGCCAAGCGAGATAGGAAGAACAGTTGCGAGATACACCAACGGGATGATGGCAAAGAACACTGGGAGAGGTACGGCAAGTCCGATCGCTTGTGAAAGCAAGAACGCCACTACAATATCCGTTGCCTGAAAAAGTGCCGACAGAACAAGCACTACTCCAGTTGTTTTCCCGCGCAAAGCGCTGAGAACTTCTATTCCCGAATGAACAAAGCCCCACACCCGTCTAGTATTTGCTCCCGGGAGCCACTTCACCCATACACGCCGTCCCAACACCACCGCGACTATCACGATGATTCCGACCGTGGCCGCGACTGCCACCGGCGCTGTTGATTCAAGGGTGACCAGTGATGACAAGGATGTGGGAAAGAGCAGATGAACGGAAAGCAGGAAACTCAACAATGCAAAGACGCCAGCAATCCGCTCTACCAGAACACTTGCTGTGGCCGTCCCTATCTTACATTTCGTTTGACTCACGCAGAACCCGATCCTCACGGCATCTCCGCCAATGACGCCGGGCAGAAAAATACCATAGAATGATCCAACAAGGTATCCTATGTAGGCTCTTGGGCAAGAGAATGCCACATTGCTATCGGCCAGCACGAATCGCCAACGAACAGTGCCGGAAACAAGGCCGATCAAGGAAAGAACAGGGCAAATTGTGATCAGAAGCTTGTTGATCTGATTGATTGTCTCGACCGCTCGCTCCCAATCGACTATCCAGACTAGATAAGCAACCAACCCCAGGCTAACAATGAGCTTGGCGAAGAATAAGACTCTGCGCTTCTTCCAGACTACTGGCATTGTTAGATTACCGATTCTGTATCCCTTGAAGACCTTGAGGATACTCGCCCCTCTTATCCACCGTACTAACAAGAGCAGCGCTCTTTTCCCCTAGTCCCCCAATGGCTTCATTACTTCATCGGCCTACTCGTTCACCTCCCTAAGGGAGCCATCTATTGCTATACCCTCCATTTGTACGCAATCCTCTCCTCGCGCATCTGCTCAAGAAATCACCTGTGCATAACAGCGCACTTCGCTCAACGATATCTAAGAACGGGTACATTCCATCGTTATATAGGCTGCACTAGCAGGCATGAGGTCACCAGAGGCGCAAAAGACCTCGACCATTCTTGATGGCCAATCCTCCATTTGTTTAAGAGATACTACTTTGAGTCCTATGTGCTCTTCTTTCACAATTCTAAGACCTGCTTCAATGCATTGGCTTCGTAATAATTCCAGAGTGTAGACACGCCGGTGGCCAACTCGTTTGTCATTATCAGACAATTCATCGACGCTTTCGATCAAACCCATCCGAACAGCAAGTATACGATGCACTGAATTAGCGTTTGGCGTTGCTAGAAACAGGCGACCATCCTCAGACAGGCAGCCTTTGATTTGTTTAAGAACTGCTACAGGATCTAGCACATGTTCCAGCAGAAAGGTCATATAGATGTGTTGCCATTGCTGACCTATAGCGGGTCTAAAATCTTCCACAAGGACTGCGTGTGTTGTCAGTTTGGCTCGATGGTTGATGTTCTCCAGCGTGGCTTGCTTCAGCAAGTCACGCGACGCATCTACTACATCAACTATATCATATCGATCACACAGTACTTTCGTCCAGAGCCGCTTTCCACATCCTATTTCCAGAGCTGATCGGCCACCTTTAGAAGGAATGACCAAATCACGTAAATAAACATGATATTGCTCATTGGCTCCTGCAAGAGCTTCAGTTTCATGAATGTATGCAATCTCTTGGAGCCTATCTGCTTCCCCTGCCTTGTTCATTTTCTTTGCTCTCCTGGAAGCAAGAATGTTGCGAATCTGAAAGTTTGGACGTTTATTCATCTCTCCAATAACACTGAGAGTGTATTGCCATCACCTATCTGCGTTTGCACTTTTACCACTACACTTCTGACTCTATCCGGGCCGACACGGCAGTTGCGCATCAGGGTTCCGATCAGATAGATAAAGTCAACTACAAACACCTCCATTTGCAAATCACCTCCTCGGACATATGACAACGAACTAGCGTACTCATCCGTGAAACTTTCGCAATCCTAATCGTTGTCACCGCTCAAAACCACTACATCACTCCAAATGAGAGGTATCTCCTGGTGCGGCTTCTTCCCGTCCACCGATACGGTCTCGGATAATGTACCGAGGTGGTCCAGTGACCTCAGTGATCACTCGAGCAATATATTCGCCGAGGAGGCCGATACTGGACAGGACTACTCCCCCGCCGAATGCGATCAACACTACAATGGTAGTGAAGCCGGGCTCGCCAATGAGCCCCAGCCACCAGCGGACGAAGTACACAATCCCGAGCACGAAAGAGACTGCCGCGATCCCGAACCCGAGCAGGCTAATCGCCCGCAGGGGGGCAGTGGAGGAGTTGAAAACGTTGTCAAGGGTGTGGCTCACGAGGCGGGCGAGCCGATAGCCGCTCTTCCCATACGGGCGGGGGTGGTGCTCGACCTCGACGTTCATCAGCTGCCGTGTGCTTTGCAGGATGAGCGCTCCAAGCACCGGCTTGACAGTGCGATGGGCGGTAATTGCCTGGGCGAGCTGGCGGCGCATGATATGGAAGCTGGTCGTTTGTAACCCCTTCGGCTTGCCATAGATGCTCTGGAAGAGGAGCCCCACCAGCCTGCTGCCAAGGTTGCGGAAGAGAGAGTGGCGCTTGGAGCCATAGGCGCCGATGATGCACTGCATCTGCGGGTGCTCTTCCATTGCCCGAATGAGCTTCGGGATCTCCTCAGGGGGGTGCTGCAAGTCGTCGTCCATGGTGATGACATAGTCGCCGCCATGGATCTGCTCCATCCCACATAGTGAGGCGCGGAACTGGCCGACGTTGTAGAGCAGGTCAATGCCATGCACCCACACGTGTCGCTTGGCATTACATACGATCGCTGGCCAGGTGACATCATCGGGAGAAGCGTCATTGACGAGAATGAGCTCGAAGGGCTTGCCCATGTTACTCATCACTCTCCCGATGCGCTCAACGAGCTCGTCCATCCACTTCCCGCTGCCATAGACTGGGATAACAATGCTGTATTTGCACATGCGCTTAGGTCTCCGGTCCCACCTCAATGATGATGCGTTCTGCCAACTCCTCAACCAGTCGCTCCGCCTCCTTTGACGTATCCCCTGTCACCACGAGGTCCCCGATGCGATCCGGCCCGACGACGAACTCCTTCACGGGATCTCCACGCCTGACGTCCAGCTGTAGCCTTACAAGCCCTGGGTGCGCCCGTACTTCTTCAGGCACTTCGAGGCGGGTAACGATGCCATTGGCCGGGCTGCGCAGCAGCAGGGCAGCGTTCGGCTGCCGCTGGCAGGTGCTGAGAGGGCAGAGCTCGCCCAGTGCTAGGTGAATGACGTGCTCGTAGATATCGAAACCAGCGTAGGTGGCGACGATCTCCGGTAGGCAGGTGGCGCCCATGCGGGCTCCGATCTCGATGAGCATAGGCTCGCCGTCCACCAGCATCAGGTCGACGTTCGACACGACATCGGTGATGCCGAGCACTGCCACCGCTTGCTGGATTGCCTCCGCCGTGCGCCGCTCGGCCTCAGGGGAGAGATCGGATGGCATGGAGTGACCGATAGGCGTCGAATAAGGCGGTGGGGTAACTGTATCGTTGTGGGGGAAGACGGCCACAACCCGATCACCGTGGACGAAGGCCTGGGCGCCGAACTCAACGCCGTCGAGCCAGTGCTCTAATATTACCTGCGGCGAGCGAGTCACGTCGCGGGCCCGCTGCCAGGCCGCCTCCAACCGCTTTGCTTCGCCCACCTTGGTGATGCCACGGCCTCCGGAGGAGTCGATCGCCTTGACCATCAGCGGATAGCCAATACGCTTTGCAACTTCCTGCGCCTCCGCAAAGGTGGTGACGACCTCAAAGGGGGCCGTGGGCACGCCGGCGTGGGCAAAGGCCTGCTTCATGCGCACTTTGTCCATACTCCTCAGGGCCACCTCGTAGCCGGTGCCCGGTAGGCCGAGCCGGTCCACCACTGCCCCGATGGCCGGAACACAAACATCAGTGCCCGTGGTTACAATGCCGCCCACCTCCAGCTCCTCCGCGGCCCGTACGATACCATCCACGTCTGTGGTATCAATCGGCAGGAAGCGGTCAGCCAGTGGAATGCCTGGGTAGGAACCCGGGATGCTTGCCACGATCGTCTCGAGTCCCATCTCTTGCGCTCTACAGATGAGGGGTACCTGATAAACGCCCGCCCCGAGGACAAATAGCCTTCGCCTTATCATCACAAACCCTCCTGTTCGCCTGCGTCCCTGTTGGAGCTAGGGTCGTTGTCCCTAATCCTGCGTGTGGGCTCTTCCAACGGTGGTGAAGTCCGGCGCATCCCTGGCCATGGGGAAAGGGCTTCAGTTCGTATCTTTTTTATGGACAATCTTAGTACGTTCAAAACCTTCACCATTGGCTCACTATTGTAGACGGGCACAACTACCGAGATAGATTATCTGTCAGACATGCCTTCCCTTCAATCATCCTCTGTTATCCGCACTAAATCCAAAGGCCACGGCAAAGAGCCTCAGGGCCACTTCTGGGCCGATAACCAAGATCCGAGATCACTCCCTGCCATAGACCTTCTCGTAATACTCCTGATACTCACCAGTGATCACGTTCTCGACCCAGTCCTGATTCTCCAAGTACCACTCAACCGTCTGCTCCAATCCTTTCTCAAAGGCTTGCCCAGGCTCCCAACCAAGCTCCCTCTTTATCTTAGAGCAATCGAGGGCGTAGCGGAAGTCGTGGGCTGCTCCACGGGGATCAGAGATCTGGCGGATCTTAGTTCTTAGTTCTTGGTGCTTAGTCTTGCGTTCGAGGATGTCGCAGATGAGGTTGACAACGTCGATGTTCTTCTTCTCACAGCCTCCGCCGATGTTGTAGACTTCGCCCGTTCGCCCGTTTTGCAGAACAAGGTCGATTGCGCGACAGTTGTCTTCGACGTAGAGCCAGTCGCGGACCTGCTTTCCTTCTCCGTACACTGGCAGCTCTTTCCCGTTAAGGGCGTTTCGGATCATCAGGGGGATAAGCTTCTCCGGAAACTGATAGGGGCCGTAGTTGTTGGAGCTGCGGGTGATGATCACCGGGATGCCGTAGGCTCTGTGATATGCACGGCAAAGCAAATCAGCAGCGGCTTTGGAGACCGAGTAGGGGCTGTTTGGGGCCAACGCAGATTCTTCCGTGAAGCGTCCGGTTTCACCCAACTCGCCGTATACTTCGTCCGTTGATACTTGCACAAACAGTCGAGAGTCAGAAGCATGCCCCCAATGCTTACAGGCAATGTCAAGTAGAACCTGGGTCCCTTTGATGTTGGTTTCGATAAAGGGGGCAGCGTCAAGAATACTGCGATCGACATGGGATTCGGCGGCAAAATTCACAACTACGTTGGGGATTAAGGATTCAGGATTAGGGATTAGGAAGTTAGAAGAAAAGTAAGAGCCGGAGAAGAGGGAGTCGACGAGTTTGCGATCGCAGATATCGCCTTTGATGAAGAAATACCTTGGTGGCTGATTCTTGGTTCCTGGTTCTTGGTCTCGGGGAAAACCATACTGGGCTTCGATGTCGGTAAGATTGGTGAGATTGCCGGCATAGGTGAGTTTATCGAGATTGATAACGAGCCAGTCGGGGTGCTCGTGCAGGATGTAGCGGATAAAGTTGCTCCCGATGAAGCCTGCGCCACCGGTGACTAGGATTGTTCCTAGTAGCTGGTTCTTAGTTCTTGGCTCCTTGTCGTCGGTTTCTCGTTCTATCAAGGTTACTCCCCCTTGCGAAGCGAGTTGATCAAAGCATTCAGTTTCTTTCCTACCCTGTTATATCCTTCAAGCAGACGAACGTAGTCCCCTTGGGCTACAAAGCCCAAGTCCTGGCCTAGCAGCAAGAGGTATTTGGTCTCCTCGAGAGATCCACGAGCGATGTAAAGGAAGTGCTTGAAATCCTGTCTTCCCGTATCGCCCTGTGCCTTCGGCCACGTTGGTGGGAATTGAAGTAGAGGCACGGCATATCTGATCAGTGTAGCGAAACCGCTCGTCTGTGGGAAACTGTCTAGCCAGCTTGTACACCTCAACTGCCAGTTTGTGTGCTTCCTGCCACACTTCCAAATCCTCGAATCCTGCCATGATCTCACCTACCCCAGCCGCACGGTACATTGCCTACAGAGGGTAAAGAACTAGGAATCAAGCACCAACAACTAACGCTTCTTAGTCCTTCACTCTCCATCACTCCTGTATCTCGTTGCTATACTTCCTAAGGAGCTCACTAGCCAAATGTAACGACTCCAGTGTGCCTGCGTCCGTCCACTCGCCTTGGAGGATGTCATACTCCATCTCTGAACGTTTGATATATTCGTTATTGACATCGCTTATCTCCAGTTCCCCCCTACCTGAGACCTTCTGCTGCCTTATGAAGTCAAAGACCTTCTCATCGTACATATAGTAGCCGATAACTGCATAATCACTCTTAGGCTTCTCGGGTTTCTCATCTATTTCGATTATCTTCTTCTCATCGAGCGCGGCGATCCCAAACCTTGACGGTTCGCTGACTTCTTTCAATAAGACCCGAGCTCCAGTCTTTTGCCTTCTGAAGTTTTCCACGTAAGGCTTTATCGATCTAACCGCAATATTGTCCCCCAGTATAACTACTATCCTTTCTCCGGAGGCAAAGCCCTCCGCAAGCCTCAATGCATGAGCGATGCCTCCCGCCTCCTCCTGGACTCTATAGGTAAAATCAACGCCGAATTGGGAGCCGCTCCCGAGGAGGTTCACGATATCCCCCATATGCTCGGTGCTAGTTACCACCAGAATCTCTTTTATCTCCGCGGAGACGAGCTGTTTAATAGGGTTGAAGATCATCGGCTCGCTACCGACCGGCAGAAGGTGTTTATTGGTCACCTTGGTTAAGGGGTAGAGCCGTATGCCTTTTCCCCCCGCAAGAATTACGCCTTTCAAGGTCTTCTCCCTTCGGCTGATTCTACTCACAGCTTACGTCTTCCTCTTCCCGTTTTCGCGCCCGATTGACTCCTGCAAAACACTTCCCCTGCGTCCCCGTTCCTCTCCTTCACAAACGTGTCTATAGCTCTGATGGATTGGACCCGTCAATGAAGGTCTGAAGCCACAACTCGAGAGTGAGAAACTGCCAAACCTGAAGGGACCAATCATGTCTTCCTGATCTGTGTTCTCGTATCATTCTCCGTACAAAGACAGGGTCGAAGTACCCTCGCCGGCGGATTTGTCGCTCAGACAACAACTCGTCGACCATGGGCCGCAGTTCGTTAGCCAGCCAGTAGTCAATGGGAGCACCAAACGCCGCCTTGCGAGCCCTGAGCACACAGGGGGGTAGAATATCCTTCATCGCCTCCCGCAGGATGTACTTCGTGGTGTGGCCGTTCAGCTTGAGATGCGGTGGGACTTCCCAAGCGACAAACTCGGCTAGGGCTTTGTCCAGGAACGGCACCCGCACTTCTACCGACGAGGCCATGCTCATCTTGTCCGTTAAGGTCAGATTCAGACTGATCATGAAGATCTTCGTATCGAGATAGAGCATCTGGTTGAGGAAATCTGCGTTCTCCAGTCTCTCAAAGCGGTATTCGTGCTCTTTCCAAGCCTCAAAGTCTCGGGTCTCCTCCTTGAGGGAGTCGGAGTAGAGTTCCGCCTTCTGCCTGTTGGTGAAGTATGTCCCATCCATAATGAATCGCTCGCGCGGTGGGAGCGATCCGCTGGTGGCCATCTTCTTTGCCAGCCGTACGTAGTCCTTGAGCGGCGTTCCTCTTAGCGATGGAAGCCCAAGAGCGAACGGTTCAATAACGCGTCGGCGTAGCCATTCCGGAAGGCGTTGATATCGTTGAGCAAGAAAATGCCCAATGTACTTTCGGTAGCCCCCAAACACCTCATCTCCTCCGATCCCTGAAAGCAGCACGGTCGCCGTTGGCTTTGCCTCACGGCAGACAAGATAGGTGGTCAGCGCGATCGACGCGGCAATCGGTTCATCGAGGTGCCATATGATCTTCGGCAGAAGCTCCGCCACGTCGGGATCAACTACCATCTCTCGGTGTTGACAGCCCAATTCCCCGGCCAGCCTGCTTGCAATTCGAGGGTCATCCAGCGTCGCCTCTCCCCGGCGGTATTTAGGAGGAAACGTGATGGTATAGGTGTTTATAGGCTCGTTGCTTGCCCGGCTCATCATCGCCACGATGCTGGACGAATCCATGCCGCTACTCAGAAACGCACCGATTGGAACGTCGCTGATCATCTGTGCCTTTACAGATCGATGGAAGAGCTCTCGAACTTGTTCGACAAGATCTGACGGAGAGGTCTGAAAGCGGTGCTCGTTGGGCGGAAAGGTCAGATCCCAATACTGAAGGATTCCCAGTTTTGACCGGCGAAATACTGCGCAGTGGCCAGCTGGCAACTTGAGGATGTGACGGAACATCGTCTTCGGATCGGGCACCCATAGGAAGGTGAGATATTGGTGTAACGCTTCCAAATCGACCTCGCGAGGAACATCTTCCAAGAGGAGAAGGGCCTTGATTTCCGAGGCAAAGGCCAATTGCTCATCGCTGTGGATATAGTAAAGGGGCTTGACTCCAAAATGATCACGCGCCAGGAAGAGCGATTGGTTATGAGAGTCCCAGATGGCTAAGGCAAACATGCCGTTTAACCGCTTTACGCACTCGGGGCCCTCTTCTTCATAGAGGTGGAGGATGACCTCGGTGTCCGTATTCGATCTAAAGGCATGTCCCTTGTTTAGTAACTCTCGCCTGAGTTCAAGAAAGTTGTAAACCTCTCCGTTATGAGTGATCCAAAGGGTCCCATCCTCATTGCTCATGGGCATGTGGCCAGCAGGAGAGAGGTCGATGATGCTGAGGCGGCTGTTTCCGAGACCGATGTAAGTTCCATTAGGGTATCGTTGCTCCCAAACGCCCCTGTCATTAGGTCCTCGGTGCGCTTGGGCATCCACCATCTTCCAGAGGGTATCCACATTGCCCTGGTTTACTACGCCGACGATGCCACACATGCGCGCTCCTCTTCTAGCCGCTTCTCTGAAATGATCGCCAACAGGCCTAGGAGTATTCCCCAACAGAGATCGTTTACTACCCCATAGGTGAGAATAGAATCAATCCCAGACAAGATGAAGTATATAAGTGCACTCTTCACGACCACTTTGTCTTTGTCGGTTAAATCTCGAGCTCTCATTATGTGGTATGCTTCTCTTACCGCCGAGAGGCAGAAAAACAAGAAAACGATGACGCCAAACAACCCCGTCCGAAAGAAGATACTTGCTGGGGTCACGTGTATGTGATGAATAGTGACTTGGTAGATTGGATGGTAGTATTTTGCTCCAGCACCTTTGCCCAACAAATAATCCAATGGCGCTATCTCTGCCAAAGAGCCTACAATGCCTGCTCTTCTGACGCTCCCTTCTCCCAGGTGTTGTGAGGGGACAAAAGCCGATCGAACGCGAGAAATAACGCGGGTCTGGAACTCAGCAATGGACGAAGACACAAAAGGCAGGTTATATACAATGAGAGCACATGCTAACAGGACAAAGGCGGCTCTGGTGGCCACCCTAAGAACCGTTCGCTTTGGACTAACAAAGAAAATAAAGGGGATCGAAAGAACAACCACTCCCCATAATTCCCGCGAGAAAGTGAGCAATATTGCTACCAAGGATAGTGCATATAAAATAGAATAGAAAAATCTATTTTTTTTGGTATGCGTGATAAGTAGTGAAACAAAGATAATCGGTAGAATCCAAGAAATGCTACCTCCACCTGCTAATGGGGTGCCCTTTATATAGAGAAACCTACTTCCTAGGAGCACAAATAGCGCAACGATTACGAAAAGTCCAGAGACCCGTCTTAAGAAGTCAACTGTTTGACCACTACGAACCGTATGTTTGATCGTGAAATACACCAACGGGACGAAAAGGAAGCCATAGGTATCGCCCACGATCAAGACGATATCGTTTCCGTGGAGCACTCCTATCAGAAGTGCAACTGGGGCCAGCATACCAAGCGCCATAACCGCTTGATCAAGTTTCCCAAACCTAATTCGCCAGTGTTTTCGGCCTGTAAGCAACCACCGTCCAGACTTTAGGACAACAAACATAAGCATAGGAATGCCCGCACCCAATGCAGTAATACGCAAGCCAAGCCAAACAAAATGCACATTCCTTTCTCCCGTGATCGGGTTGGCGGCAAGAAACGCGGCTACAATCCACCAGCCAACATCTACCGCTACCACAAAATAGCAAATCCAGGAGTCACGTTTACCCCAATTGATAGTGAAAAGAACCGTTACGCAGAGAAGCCACAATGCGATCCCTGGAAGCCAGATTGAATTCTCTTGAAAGTAAGAAACTAAAAGCCCAGAGGCCAGCCCAGCAGCTAGTCCCGAGATGACCTCCGCAATTCTTGCCCTAGACTTTGGGTAACTTAGATTATTACAGCTGCATCTCATCGCGCTTTACCCTTTGCGTTTAGACCGATCATTCTGTGTATTACTTGGATCACCCGTTCAGATGCTCGACCGTCGGCGACACCGACTATATCGGCTAGGAACTCCCTCCTTTTTGCCGCGAAGTCTTTCTGCACACTTAGATCATATAGATAAGTGCGTATCAACGGTTTCAAGTCTTGGAGATCAGCTATCTTTTCCACTGCTTCGGCTTTGAAGTAGTCTGTGTCAAAACCCTCGTACTGCTTTGCGACATAAGCGATAACGGGCGTCCCTATCATCAACGCACTCTGTATCGTGGTTGAGAAGCGGCTTATCATTAAGTCGGCAGCACCAATTAAATCCAAAACATTACAGTGATGAACCAGTAAAACTTGCGCACCGATTTCTTTGATAAGCGCGTCGACCCTGTGATAGGCTTTCATTCTTTCACGAGGATGTAGCTTGATCACCAAGAAAACATCCTTCATGCCCTCGATAGCTTCTACAGTAGCTCTGATCAAAACCTCGTTTTCAACCTGTCTCGTGGGCTGGGTTGTGAGTACAACAATCCTGGTTTGTGAGGGAAGGTTTAGAGAGCTCATTACAGAACATCGATCTATGTTCCTGTTCAGATAAGAATCATACTGCGGATGTCCGGTCACCTCGATTTTCTCGGGCGAAGCTCCTAGTCTCAAGAGCTCCTCCTCCTGCCTCTGGCTTGCAACAGCGAACTTGTGAGCATAGATCAATGTTGGAAAAGAAATGAAAGGCATGGCTGCATTCTGAATTGCTAGGGTTTTTATCCCAAACTTATCCCCGGTATACCGAACTAGCGGACCCCAGTTATCCACCATGCTCATAGTGACAAGCAATCTAGGTCTGTAAAACTCTATGAATCTTGACAACTCGTAGATAAAAAGGATCTCTTCCGAAAACCGCTTTGACATGGATTTTAAGACTTCTTTGGCAAACACTGGGCTACCCAAAATCCTTTCATGCACAGAATCAGCATGAGACGGTTCCTCGGCCAAAATTGCGAGCCTATTCAGAATACGATCAAATGCCCGACTCAACTTGACTCCTCTTGCGAAAAGCTTTATGAATTCAGTTAGTCTTACAATACAATGGATAGGGACATACGCCCCTTCAACGGAGTCTAGGACCTTTTGTGCCGATGGATCTTTCAAAATGTCATCTTGAACAACATAAGCTTCTATGTTCTTGTCCTGCCGGATTAGTTCCAAGACAGGCCGTATGGTCCAATATTCCGACTCGCCCCGGATTACAATAGCAATCCTTGGATTAGCCTGCGAAGGAGGGCTACACCACTGGCGACGCGCTGGCTGAGCCTGCAGGACTCTAGACAGAATGATCATAAACTTAGCCGTTCTAATCAAAGCGGCTCGCAGGACCGGCTTAATGTTTGCGCTAAGTTTCCCGACGGAAGCCTGCTTAAAGATGGGGACACCAAAATACTCAGCGGCCTTGGCGACCAGGGGAGCATACGTGAGTTCATTGTCGTATAGAAGACTTGCTATGTCTGGACGTTCGGGGAGCTTGAAGGTGCGATTCGTGGGACCAAAGACAACAAGCTTGTCAGGTCGATATCTGGTAATTAGCCTGACCAAGCGCTCTGTAAAGGACAATAGTGCCTCATAGCAATATGTATACATATCATTGTCAGAAACCTTTATCAATGAAATTCCTCTAAAACTTGAATGCTTCCGCAGACTCTCGTGCTGCTCCAGAAAATCAATACCTAAATTTATGAGCTTAGCTGCTATAAGTGATAGTTCACGATCATTCTTTGCCGATTGGATTTCGATGAAATCGATATACGTCATGTCTTCTTTCGTGAGACTTGCTGCTTGAGACTTTGATAACCGGCCTTCCTCTGTCGCTGATGCAATCAGAATCTCATCGCCAGGTTCACTGTAGTTGGCAATCGCTTTGTTTATCAGAGCTGCATGTCTACGTGCTGTTAAAACGATCATATAGCGGCTCACCGGCATCCTCCTGTGCTCTCTCTGCGTAGTTTAAGACTGATAAGGATGAGAAGAACCGTATAGACCATATAGGGCAAAGATGTTCCGGGGCAAGGGATGCGAGGTGCATTCCTTGCTCCGGCTTTACAAAGGATCAACGTATGTCACCACCCCTTCTGAATCCTAATCAGCTTCTTGCCATTATTTACCTGTCAACTCACTCATCATTTAATTCTACGCAGCTTTTCTACGGAGGGTAATTCGCTTTCGTAGACCTTTTTCACTCCGTCTCCTAGAGCTCGCTCGATCACTCTAATGTCACGTACTAAGCGCATCAATCCCCATGGTTCAACAGAGGCTGCCTGATCGCTGCCCCACATTGCTCGGTCAAGAGGGATATACCGTTCAATGAACCAGCCCCCAACACTACTACAGCGTATGAAGTCTGTAGTCCTACCTTATGACCGGAATAGCCAATGGGACAATCTAGATCGCTCCGCAATGTCTGAATCATATGGCCGATGTAATGCTAGCCTCAACCAAGCCATACAAGAGATGAATAATCAATCCATGTGCCTCTTGGATACGCGCCGTATTATTTATTCGAAGGCACACACAGGCATAGGTCAATCTATCCTCATCAGCATGTTCGCCCCCCGTCCACTACCAAATTAGCTCCTATCATGTACGACGACGCATCGGAGACCAGAAACGCAACTGCTGCTTTATACTCATCCTGGTGCGCCATGCGTCCCAGCGGAATCAGATTAGAGAGCCGCTGGACAAACTCTGCACCCTGATTGGTATACACGCCGCCCGGGCAAATCGCGTTGACGCGCACTCCGTTTGTTGCCCAGTATGTGGCTAAGTAACGAGTTAGGCCAAGCAACCCTGCTTTGATCACGGAGTAGCTCACTGGCTTTACCGGCTGCTGTTCCTCTGTCAAGCCAGGCTGGCGATAGATACGTTGGTCCGGTGCAATAACTGCCAAGTCCGACGCGATGTTGAGAATCACACCTTTGCCTCGTCGTGCCATTTCAGTACCGATGATCTGGCTGCACAGGAACGCTCCGGTCAACCCTACTTCCAGGTCTGCGTTCCAGGCGTCCAAGGGGAAGTTCTCCAGCCTTGACCAGTGCACGCCCGATAAGCCTGCTCCCTCGACTTTCGGATTGTTGGCAGCGTTGTTAATGAGGATGTCCACCCGTCCAAAGGCTTCCAGCGTTTTAGAGAGCGCGTCCGCAATCGCCTCAGGTTGGGTGACGTCCGTGGTCAGGCCTAGCGCCTGAACTCCAAAGTTCGTAGCGATTTCCTTTGCCCGCGCCTGAGCCTTCTCTCCATCGAGATCGAACAACACGGGGATGCCGCCCATTTCGGCAATAGCCTCAGCGTGCTTCACACCCAGCAAGCCCGCACCACCAGTAACGATAGCCACCCGTCCGGTTAAATCGAAAGCCTCTCTGACAGATTTCATATAAGCTTTACTTCTTTGTCAGGTATCCATGTTCTAATAACAAGTCTTCAACCAGTTGCATGAGCGCGTGTCCGGCAGTTATGTGGATCTCCTGGATGCGACCTGTTACTGTTGATGGCACGATTAATGCCAGATCGCATTCAGCCAGAGCAGGATTGCCATCACCACCGAGCAAGCCAATCGTTATTATGCCCTTCTCGCGCGCTGCATGCAAAGCCCGAACCACGTTTGACGATTTACCTGACGTAGTGATACCAATTAGCACGTCGCCTGGCTTGCCCAACGCGTAAACCATGTGCTCGTAGTAGACTTCGAAGCTGTAGTCGTTACCACAAGCGGTCAGCGATGAGGTATCTGTGGCCAAGGCCAGTGCCGGGATACCCTCACGATTGACATGCGGTCGCAAACGCACGAGCAATTCGGCGGCAAGATGCTGCGCATCGGCTGCTGAACCACCGTTGCCGCACAGCAACACCTTTCCACCCCGTCGTAGTGATTGGAAGATCGCTTCTGCCATGCGCACGATCACATCTGCCTGCGTCTCCATGACCTTCTGCTTCAGGGTAATTGATGCCTGAAGAAGTGAGCGAACTTTTGCGGCTAGCTTGGCCCGCTTTTCGCTTGAGAAACTTCCGTTAGAAAGAGCGCGTCTGTCCACCATCCACCACCAGACAAGCACCTGTGATAAAACTAGCTCGCTCTGAGGCCAGAAAGACAACCGCATTGGCGATCTCTTCTGGTCGGCCAAACCGTTGCAGGGGTACCTCGGACTGGATGTACTGTTCGAAAAACTCACGGCGCTCGGCCAGCTTACGTTCCCAGCTTCCGCCTGGGAACAGTACGTTGCCCGGTGCAACAGCGTTGACCCGGACGCCCTGCGGCCCGACCAAGCGTGACAGGCTTTTCATAGCACCCTGGACGGCTGCTTTCGTCGCACTGTACGTGATAGGCGCATTGATCGCCTCACACCCAACGATAGAGGAGGTGAACGTAAGGCTTCCTGCACCGCGCGCGATCAAATGGGGCAAAACGGTACTCGCCAGAGCCATGCTTCCCAACAAATTGATCTTTAGGGCTGACTGCCAATCATCCAGGTTTAGCTCCCATCCGCCGCGCGCGGTGCCACTGCCCACATTAGCAACGACGGCATCAATGCCACCAAGAGTGGCCACGGTCTCATTGAGTGTACGTCGAATTTCCTTCGGATCGGTCATATCTCCTCGGATAGAAAGCACGCGCTGTGGGTTGGCCCCTGCCATAAGCAAAGCACTTGCTTCCTCCAACGACTCGACATTGCGGCCTGTGATGACCACTTTCGCTCCCTCACACAGGAATACGCGGGCAATGGCCAGGCCGATACCTCTGCTTGATCCAGCAATGAAAGCCACTTTGTCTTGCAGCCCTAGATCCATCTATCTCACTTACCTTTCACCCTACTGCGATGAGTTGCTCTTCCACAAATCGCCGATCCCGTATGGCTAGCTCAACCTTGCCCAAGCCTTCTTCGCGTGCTGCCTGTAAGATGAACGGGCCACAGAAGCCAGCCTCGCATATTAGTCGAAAGCAAGTGGAGAAGTCGGCCGCACCCGTGCCAAGCGGCACAGTACCACCACCGAGAACACGGTCCTTAATGTGGACACTGCCTAGCCACGGCCCAAGCAGTGTAAGTTCCTCTGTTGCATCACGTCCAAGTGAAGCGCTATTGCCGATGTCGTAGTTCGCGCGAATTAGTGAATGGCTCACCGATTCCAGTACCGTAACCAGCTCTGCAGGTTGAAGATCAGTCTCCAGGTGGAGTTCTACACCAGCCCGCTCGGCTGCTGGCTTGACGGACTTCAAAACCGACAACAGGCCCTTAATCTCCTGAGGGGACTGTAACGAGGATGCATCTACAAACGGCAAAACGATGTATCGGACGCCAAGCAAGCCAGCACGTCCCATCAGCCACATCAGATGCTCAACAGTAGCCTCTCGCGGCGCCCCGTCTGATGCAACCAAGCGTTCAGCCATATAGTAGTCGGCGCATACAGACCACACTGCAACTTCCGAATTCTCTGCCAGCCAGCGGATTTCTGTCACCCCTTCATCAGTCCGCAATGGATTGACCGCTTCCGTGTTAGCCTCATAGATCCATTCGATGCAGTCCAAGCCCGCTTCGCGTGCGAGAGAGAACTCCTCACGCCACGTATCCACAGGGAAGGATTGAATGCGCCCACCGACCGGTGGCGACAGACGGCCTTGCATGATGCCGATCGGGTTCATCGCTTCTTCCCGAATTCGTAGGGCGAGGGGGCTTCTGTTTGTCGCGGCGGTCTCGTTTCTTCCCAAGCCTTGATCTGCTCAATGATGTCAACACCGACATTCTCACTCCAAGTATCTAGCAGGAGCTTCGTAATCTTGCCGACCTTACCGTCGCCAATCGGTACACTGTTCAATGAAGTAACTGGCAACAAACACATCGGCGTACCTGCCATAAAGGCCTCATCGGCCATGATGACATCATACGGTTCTAGGTTTTTCTCAACACACTTCAGGTCCAACTGCGGGGCTAACTCGTGCATGACGTATGCCCGGCTAATGCCTCGCAGAATGTTACGTCCTTCTGGGGTAATGATCACGTTATCCTTCACGATGAAGAAGTTGTCGCCGGCGCCCTCAGCAATGAAGCCATCGGGGTCCAAGAGCAATGCCCAATTATTGTCACCCTCGTAGTGGGACACTTCGATATTAGCCATGAGGTAATGGATTCGGCTTCTGTTTTTGACCTTTGGCTCCAATAACCGTGCGGGTATAGCTCTTTGAGAGGGGATAACCGCATTGATCCCGACATCAAAGAGATGGCCCATACCTACTACAGTCCAATACAGCGGAAACACCGCTATGATGATATTTGGGCTTGGCGGTACTCCGACAATTCCCTCATAAAGCGAAAGAAGGCCTCGAGAGATATCAATCATGACCCTGTGTTCGTCGTCATCCTCAAAGGCTGGCTCATTAGCCTTGATGGCTTCATAGACCGCCTCCTCCATCTTATCGATGGTCATAGATATGGGGAGCCGAGCCATTTTGATAGATGCATAGAGCCGTTCAAGATGCTCGCGCAGCTTGAACTGAACTTTATTGAAAGACCGTGTCATCTCGAAGACCATGTCGCCAAACATCAAAGCTGAATCATAGATCGAGATCCGCGCTTCAGCTTCTGGCACGAACTCACCGTTCCAATATACGACGCGTTTCGAACGACTCATGGTTGATCTCCTTTTACTTCATTTCTGAGAGGCGGTAACTTAACTCGAAAGCCGTTCTGCCTCCAGACATCAGAATTCAATGCTTTATCATCAACGTACACATCCGCTGTAGGCTTGCCCATATGCAACTCGTGATAATGCACATTCCACTCTTTCAGCTGACGTTCAGTCAGTTTACGCCAGCCAATTCCCGTCGTAGCACCGCGTGCCGTATAAAGTAGGATCCGATGTCCTTCATCACAAAGGCGATTGACTTGAGCGATCACCTTGTGGAAAGGCTGTGCCTTTGCGTAATCTCCGCCAGTATTTGTACAGAGTGTGCCGTCAATGTCAAAACAGTAGATCATGTGAGATCCGCCTGGTACACATTGTCATACCACTCAATGATATCGGTGATGCGAAACTCTGGGTTGCGAGGGTATAGGTATTCGTAAAGCTCGGCCATGAATTCGTATTCCTTGCGCGTGTTGACGTCAAGCACCAAGTCTGGACGTCGGAACTCTGATGGGCATTGCACTGTACCAACTTTGTATCTTTCTGGATCAGCTGCTTTCTGAGCTTTGTAATCAAAGAAATTCAGGTGAAGATGCTCTCTCTTCTGTGGATCGCTACTTCCTTGCCATATCTCCTTTAGAGGTTCAATGTTGAAAACTTCTGCGCCGATACCATCTGGGTAGCCATTACCATAGACTACCGACAAGTTAGATGAGAAATCACTTCCCCCGGCAAGGTGATAGGCAATGATGCGATCAATTTCGTTGGGCTCAGGACACGGGTTATCCGCGGGAAGGCGGACAACTACATCAGCATTGAAGGCTTTTGCAGCCTGATAGTAACGGTCAACAAGATCATTTTCTGAACCACAAAATGCAGAAATCCCATAGCTGAGTGCGAGTTCCTCCAGAACATCATCTTCGGGCTTCTGAGTCGTGGCTAACACGATCTCGCCAACCTTCTTGCATCTTTGGACACGCTCGATGATGCGGCCAACCAGAGGGGCGCCTGCCAAATCCATCATAGACTTCCTAGGCAACCGGGTTGAGCCCATTCTAGCTTGGAGTATCATTACTACCCTCGGCCTAGTAGACATAATAATCGCATCCCTTTCTACTTAGGCTCAGGAACATTGAAATACGGGCCCCAGTAACGCAACTTTCCAGCATTTGCCTTTTCGGTTGTTGTGATCCGCTTGACTCCATCACCCATCACGATTGGAATTGTACGGATATAGCTCACCATCAACTCTAGGCCACGCTTCTCCAGAGAGGCGGCCTGATCACTCCCATACATAGCTCGATCAAAGGTGATGTGGCGCTCAACAGCCACAGCTCCCATCATCGCGGCGAGAACACTTGGAATCATGGTTACCTCGTGTCCACTGTAGCCAACTGGACATCCGTAGCGCGCGCGTAATTCGTTGATACAGCGCAAGTTCAGAATGTTCTCATCAGCAGGATACTCTGAGATACAGTGCATTAGTACAAAGGGGCAGTCATGGCGGCGGAAAATCTCAACTGCCTGATCAATCTGCTCATATGTGCTCATGCCCGTGGAAATGAACGTTGGCTTACATTCTTTCGCCACTGTCTCCAGGAGCTCGCTATGCATGATCATTGGCGATGCAATCTTGTTGTACTTGAGGTTGTACTGTTGCAGGAATCGCTGGCTGGGTACATCCCACGCCGAGGCAAACCAGCCAATGCCGATTTGCCTGCAGTAGTCATCGATTTCATCATACTCTTCCTTGCCAAATTCTAATGCCTCTTTCTGTTCTCGTTGTGTGGTGCCCCACGGACTTTCTCGCGGGGAATCAAGATACTCCTTAGTATAAACAATATCAATGGTCCTTTTCTGGAACTTCACTGCATCGCAACCGGCCGCTTTGGCCATGTCGATCAAACGCTTAGCAATACCGACATCTCCATTGTGATTGAGGCCAATCTCCGCGATAATGAGCACGTAACTGGCAATGGGCCAGGGATTCTCCTGAATTAGATCGGTGGCAAACGAAAAGTTGTTCATCATTACATCACCTCGCAGATACTAATCATTTGAGGACCGGTCACGGCCCACAGAAGGTTTATTGCAGCATTTCTCCGAAGTTCTTTTCCCATCCTACTATGTCTGCCTCACTCAGCAAAGTCCTTTTTAAGCCTATCAACTGTCTCCGGTTCCCATATCGGTCTCTGCAACGGCGTAGCATAGGGAAACTAACCCCCGGGCACCAACTTTTCACGCAGCAGGGGAAAGTCGCTGCGAAAGCCATAAATCAGATAAGGCAAGTCACCAAGAATCGCCATGATCTTGGGTCCTGAAACGGTTCCCAGAAACATCAACGATATCTGCACGAGTGCTAGATCTTGCTCGACAGTTTCACATACATCCCTTGATATCATGATGTTCGAATAGCGCCGAAAACGGTCGTCAATCTCATCCAGTCCCTCAACGTCACCAGCTTATCCTGGATACCATGCGAGCAAGCAATGCCCAGCTTGTTACACCGAGCCTGTACCCCCGGGTTCTCTTCAGCCAAGAGAACAAGGACTGGTATCCCAAGCTTCTTCAGTTGTGCCAAGCCCCAACCATCACGGCGATCACATATTACTGCCTCCCGTCCATCCTGAAAGACCATAACCCGGTTATCCGTAAATACCCCGTCGAAATCCAGCACCAGGGTCGGGGATCGCCTGCAGTTTATGCTGTTGCATCTGCTCGCGCATCAACACTTCGGCAATGCGAAAATCGATTGGCTCGTCAATCTCCAGACACCGTTCCGGAGGTATCACATACATCGCTGTCTTGCCGAGAAAGCGGTGTTTTGCCTCTTTGAATCCTTGCGTGCGCATGACGTAGACGGCACCAGTTTCCAGAAACTGCGGCTCGCGCTCTTGGCGCAGTAGACGTACATCCTTATTATGGTTAATGTCAACAATTTCTCCCTTCTCCCCCCATCGCCATAGGAAGTAGTGAAAAGGCGTCACCGCCAGCACGGAATCAGCGTTTTCATCCAATAGTGCCTGAACAGTGCCATCGATATCCTCGGGCAACATGAGCGGCGACGTGCATTGTAGAAAAACAACGAGATCAGGCTTGTATTCCTCAGTTTGCTCAAGATATTCCAAGGCGTGCAGTAAGGCCGACTCTGACGAGGCAGTGTCCCCGCTGATCTCCGCCAGACCACCTCGGCGCTATACTGCTCAGAGACGACGGCGATTTCGGGATCGTCTGTAGAGACAATCACACGGTCCACGCTGCGGGTCTGGCGGGCGTGCTCTATGGTATGCGCAATCAGTGGTTTCCCTGCTAACAGACGTACATTATTCTTACGCGGTACTCCCTTGGAGCCGCCGCGGGCGGGAATGATAGCCAGGGTTTCCATAAAACCATCCTTATTCATCCTTATTTCGCCCTATTGGGCCTAATAGCTTTTTCAGGCCAGCGCTTCAATTTGGAGAACCACTGTCAAGCGACAATTTATCAAACTCCTGTTCCCACTGGGAGATATCAATTTGGCCAAAGATATCCGTAAACTCGTCTATAATCGATTCCGTTGTCTCAGGCTTCCAAACTAATCGCTGAAGCGAGGTTGCAAATGGGAGCTGGGAGCCATGCACGATGTTTTCATGAATCGGGCGAGGGTTGAACCAAATATAGGGTACATTGCTGAAAATCGCCATCACCATAACCCCTGAAGAACCCCCCATATACATTAGTGAAGTCTGTATTAAAGCACAATCCTGCTCAACGGTGGTTCCATAATCCTTTGAGAATATAACATTTTGTAGGGAACGAACCCTAGGATCACTTTCCTCCCGGGTACCAATAACAATAAACTTGACATTGAATCTATCCCTACAGAATTTGAAGAATTCCAGCCAACAGTCAAGCTTCGAATTACGCGCCACAGAATCTGCTCTGTTCCTTAGATGAACAACAATCGGCAAATATGGCCGAATCTCCTGCTGGAGGAAGGAATGCGCCCACATGTTCATCGCAGGTTTGCATGACAAATGTGGAATGAACCCGTGGTGAGCATAGAAATTTAGCGCACGGTTGAAGTATCCTGTGTAGGCACGTTGTAATCCCAGAACCTCCTTTGCTGGCGGAAAGACGTAGTATCGGTGCAAGTTATCAATGACGTATGATTTCAGAGCCTCCGGAGAATCCATCAGCATAAACGACCCCAGGTGGGGGTTCACGTAAGCAAGTGGAAGCAGGACAGACAAGTAGTAATGGTAGTTTTCGGCAGTGATCCCCTGATCTCTGCGGGCAGGATTATTGGGGTCACACAGCCAAACAGTATCAACCTTGTCAACATTGTGTTCCAGCCGCAGCATCAATGTCATTTCTTGGAAGTATAGCAACTCTCCTACGGTCCATGGCATTACTCGAAAATCACAAATCGCCAGAATGCGTTTCTCGGATTCGGTATGCGGACGTAGCAAGAAACGAAGAGCCGGAAATATCCAAGCAACTCGCCTTATCAGCGTGTCATTGAAGAATGTGATCGCTCCTTTCCGTATGCACCAAATGACTCCCTTTTCGCGCACTTTTTGCACGAGACACCTCAATGTCCGATCGCTCTCACTCTGTGGTTTGAATCTTGGCATTGGGGCTAATCCTCTCCAATCAAGCTCAAATTGTTGTTCTTACGTTTGCCTCTTACAGTTACTATCACTATGGTAGGCTATGACATTGAAATTTTCAAAAATCCCCATATAGACCTTCTCTTTTTCATATCTTTCATAACAGAATCTTGTGCCCTTTTCGGTGTATGACAGATAGTCTCCCATAATCCATCTCCTCGATTTGCCAGTTGAAGAAGCGGATGAATTGTCTTTTCTCCTCTCCAAATATTGACTTATATTAACCCGTGCCACTTAGCCCGACAACGGTACCAGATAAGCACCCCACATGGAAGGGTGAACACTGCCACGATAGCTAAGTATCCGCTAGACATACCTATCACTCCAAAACGGCTGCCCAGAAACCATGTCGAGAAACCCACGCACACTCCGGTTATGACCGACAACCAGACATAGGGCTCTTTCCTGTGTGCTCGTAGATAAATCGAAAATGGTGCGGTGAGCTCCATCAAGGTCTGCCCCAGTAGAACCAATCCGGCAGGAAACAGTGGTAAAAGACGCTGAGCGATGGAGAAATTGAAAGTGTTTAATAGGAAGATACCCCCCAATATTGCACATCCACCTGAGAGTAGGATGGCCACCGCAATAGAGGCTGTGCGGAAGAAAAGCCGATCTAAGGAGGCATATTCTTCTCTTGCAACTAATACCCCAAACCTTGGAGCTCTGGTGGATACCCATGCAATTGAAAGAGCTGAAAGAGTAGTGATTAGTTGTAGGGTCATCCCCATCTGCCCAGCAACCTCTGCACCGTGGTAGTGAAAGAGCACAGGGTTAAACAATGAGAAGACGAAATACCCACTTAACCAACTCAATGCGATCCTCCATTGCATTGGCCAAATTTCAGACCACGTTATGGTGGGACCATCGATAGAGAAAAAGAAACTGCGCAAGAAGGGCAAGTACCGTCTCCAAAGAAATACAGCACCCCAAACGAGGGCTATTGCAACAGATATTACCGGAGCCCAAAGCCCGGCTCCAAGAACGATAGAGCAGCAGATTGCAATACTCCTCAACATTCCTTCGATCAGCCGGAATCCATATACTTGAGAGACCTGATTACAGCCTTCCAGAAGTGACCAAACGGGGAGGAAAATCAGTTTCATTCCGGTTAATGCGCAAAGCAATATCCACGGACTCACCCAATCAATATGCGGATAAGATGACTGAGAGAAAAACAAGTATCCACCCACAGATAAACCAACGGCAATAACTATTCCCCCAACAGTAAACCATCCAAGCGATAATCGCTCCAAACTTACTAACCGAGACAAAGCTTCAGAATCACCGGAGATCTCACCACGAGCATCAAAACTCAGCTTCGACCATTCATGGGCCGCAAACTGTATTATCACCCTGCCCAAACCAAACTCTACGAAAACCTGAAGGGCCAACACACTGCGAAATGTGAAGTAGAAGCCTTGCATCTCGGGTGAAAAGAAGGTTGCAAGGACCAGCAATGTGGCAAAACCTGCAACTATGCTCCACACGCTGGTAAGGACAGAATACAAAACGGCCCGGTTAACCTCGAGACGGCGAGCTAGACCTACTAACGCGGCCATCAAGCGAGTCAATGCAGGAAGCCTAGTGGAGCTTGTGGGTTTTTCAGATTCGACTGGAGGGATCGCCTAGTTTTCTTGCTGGTCATGTCAATCAGTACTCGTCCCACTTTGCCTTGTTTCAAATCCTCAAGAGCTTTATTCGTTTCTTCAAGAGAATAGATATTCGTAATCAGAGCACTAAAATCAAGCTTACCAGACAGGAAAAGGCGCGCGTATAATGATATATCTCGATCTATATCTGATTCCCCACCCCATGTGCCGATGATCCGCTTGCCTTTGATAAGATCAAATGGGTCGAGCGAGATGCGCTCACTGTGCGGCAGATTGCCAGCCACCACACACAACCCACCGTTGTCGCGCACAGCCTGGAACGCGGTTTCCATGGTTTCGCGCTGCCCAGCAGCCTCGATGGCATAGTCTACGCCACGTCCTTCGGTGATCTCCAGAATGGTCGCCAGAGGGTCTTGCCGGCGGGCGTTGATCAGATGTGTGGCGCCAACACGGCGGGCTTGCTCAAGTTTGTGATCGAACACATCAACGGCGATGATGGTTGTGGCGTGCACCAGATCGGCAGCCAACACGGCACTCAGACCAATGCCGCCGACGCCAAATACAGCAACGCTGCTACCGGGCCGCACCCTAGCCGTGTTCAAGATGATCCCGGCCCCGGTCGGAATGGCGCACCCCAATAGGGCCGCCTCGCGTAGTGGCATGGCTTCGGGAATAGGTGTCACGCGATTCTCACACGTAGCTGTCTGACGCATGAAGGTGCTGAGCGCTCCAGAGTTGACTGGCCCCTCAGAGCTCTGGTAAACCGTGGACGACACGTCGGCACCGCTTCCCTTGATCCAGGACAGTACCACACGGTCACCGGGCTTGACTTTGGTGACGCCTGTCCCCACTTCCAACACCGTTCCTGAGCCCTCATGTCCCAGCGTGTGGGGAAGAAAGCGGTCGGGCCCGCGCTTGCCGCGCACTTCCAGAAGTTGGCTGTGGCAAACGCCGCTGTAGGCCACCTCCACCAGTACCTGGCCTGGCTTCAAATCTGGGATCGTTAGCTCTCGAATCTCAAGCGGCTTGTTGAGCTCCTCAAGCACAGCGGCTAGAGTCTTCATCACAGCGCCTTCCTGCATAGTTGAATTCGGCAGCGCCCATCCGCTATCGCCGCCCGTGCTTCGGCCAGTCGGTTGGGTGAATCCACGGCACAACGATAGCCGGATAACGGAAACCCGTACAAGCGTCCGCTATCGATGAGCTTAGGAAAGATATCCCTGGGTAAGTCACAGGCGACGTCGGGAGGAATCTCATCCAACAATTGCGGGTCGCAGATACAGATGCCCGAATTGACCCAGGGTGACTGCACTCCACGCCGGGCCTCCTCTGTGGGCCTCTCTAGAAAACCGATGATGCGCCCTTCCTCATCCAGCCTCACGACGCTGTTAGAGTGCGCACGTTGATGAAGCAGTAGGGTAGCCAGTGCGTTGCGCTTGCGGTGGAAGTGCAGCATGGCCGTAAAATCCTGGTCGGTCAAGACATCCCCATAATGTACTATGAACGCCCCTTCGGCGCCCAGAAAATCAGCCATCTTCTTGACGCCACCTGCCGTACCCAGTAACTCCGATTCATAAGAATAGACTAGCTCCACACCAAAATGTGAACCGTCCCCAAAATAGTCTTGAATGGCGTCTGACATAAAGTGCAAATTGATTGCGATCTGGTTAAAACCGTGCCGGACCAGATGGCAGATGATGTATTCCAGCATGGGACGTTCTTGTAGGCGCAACATCGGCTTTGGTGTCTCTTGCGTGAGATCGCCCAGGCGTGTCCCATAGCCCGCGCTCAAGACCATCGCTCTCATCTTGCCCTCAGAATCCACTCAGCCGCTGCCCTGAGATCGGCGCAGACGTGGTCGGGTTGCACCGACTCGTCCAAAGGTTCAGCCGTTTCGATAGGTGGTGCCTGGTGTTTCCCTGTCTGTACCAGCACAGTCCGGCATCCCGCCCTGGCCCCGGCGATGATGTCTGTGATGCGATCACCAACCATGAAGCTGGCACCCAAGTTTAGGTTATGCTCGCGCGCGGCACGCAACAGCAACCCTGGCCGTGGCTTGCGGCACTTACAGGCGATCCGGTATGCTGGCAGCATCGCATTTGGGTGATGCGGGCAGAAATAGAACCCGTCAAGGTGAGGCGCACCCGCATGTTGCAGAAGCTGCTCCATATCGGCATGGATCGCGTAGACCTCCTGCTCGGTGATCAGGCCACGAGCGATCACTGTCTGGTTGCTGATCACGATCAACTGAAAGCCAGCCTCTTTCAGACTTCTGAGGGCCCGCGGAACGCCCTCCAGAACTCGGATGTCCCCAGGGTCAGTCAACAAGTGAACATCCTCGATGAGCACACCGTCACGGTCCAGGAAGATGGCTGCGTTCATGGCTTGGTCGCAAGTTCGATGGACTGAGTTTGTCCCGTCTTCAGAGTGTGATAAGCCAGCAATGACACAATGGACAGGCTATCTACGATCTGCTGCGCAAATATCATCTCGATGCACCGCGCCAGCGGAATCCAGACTCGCCGCTCAGGGTTCTCTTTTGCGAATTCCTTAAGCTCTTCTGAATAGAAAACATGAGTGTAATTTTTCCATATATCCAGACTCGGATGGTAACTAATCAACGGCCTTAGGTTCAAACACTGGATTCCTGTCTCTTCCAAGCATTCACGGATGGCGGCAGCCTCGGGCGTCTCGTTTTCCTCAATTCTGCCGCCTGGAATCTCGTACGAAAGCCTGTTGATGAGAAGCCGGTACTGCCTCACTAACAACACTTCGCCATTCCGCACAGCCAGCAGGGCCGCGCGTTGGCCATGATCTGACACATAGTATTCTTTGCTGAATCCATCAAATCGAGCAACAATTTTCTGTATTTTCTGATTTCTGTCTTGGTAAACAACCTCTTGCGGCTCTATGCTCAACGGAAGCGAGGTTGTTTCGCTTATCAGCTTTCCTCTAAACATGCTACTCAGCAATGAACCAATAATAATCGCCCGTGTAGCCGACTTCAGCAAACAGCCTTTTCCAGTCATCCACATGCATGTAGGCCAGGGCGGTCAGGTTCCATTTCAGCATCCGTTCGTGTTCCTCCTCCGTCCGCCATGCATCTATGGTGATAAAAGCGTGCTTGCGACTAATCCTCTGGATCTCACGCAGTGCCTGCTTGCACTCTTCCAACGGCAGGTTGTGTACTGTGTTAATGGAGATCACCAGATCGAACGAGTTGTCCTCATAGGGCAGTTCCTTTGCGTTGCCTACATGCAAGGAGGGCTTCACGGTTTCTATGGCATGCTCGATGGCATATTCGGAGATGTCAATGCCGGCGATGGTGAGATTCGGCATGAGTTCCTTGAAATCATGCAGCATGAATCCTTTGCCACAGCCCACGTCCAGCACACTGGCGTCCTCGGCCAGCTGGTAGTAATCCCGGAAGCGCTTGACCGTCGCCTGCCAAAAACGAGGGTGGTAAGAGTATCCACCATAACCGTACAGGCGTTCTCCATCGAAGTATTCTTTGCCAAACTGGCGCGCGGTTTTCCGGTGTTCTTCGGTGACCAGTTTGCCGCGCTCCTCAATTGGGCGCTTTGAACGCGGATACAGATCGAGTAAATTGATTTCTTGGCCCATGCCTTTACGTCCTCGAAGTATTACGTCAATGATGCCTCAACCGGTTTGACAATCATGTTCTCTAGGAACTCTCTCCGGTCCAACAAAGGTTCTGCATCCTCCATCGGCCTTCCGAATTTTGTCTGCGGAATAACCTTGTGCTCTGGACGAATCTCAACATTGCAAAAGACTGGTCCATCGCTATCGAGTACTTCTCGTATTCGTGCGTGTAATTCTCTGTTGCTGGCAATGGTCACAGTCTTATAACCGTAAGCATCCGCAACCTTCACAAAGTCAGGAAATGCAAGACCTCCTTCTACTGACGATGCCAGATATCTGGAGTCCAGCCATTGGTCTTGTGTTTGCCGGATCATGCTATACCCGTGGTTGTTGATCAGGAAGATCTTGATCGGTAACTGATGTCTCACAACGGTAGCCAGTTCCTGGATGTTCATTTGTAAAGCACCGTCTCCGGTCACGCAGGTGATTGGTTGTCCATCAAGCGCAAAGCACGCTCCGATACTGGCAGGCAACGCATACCCCATGGCAGTGTTGTTGAAATCATGGAACAGCCTCTGGTTCGGTTTGAACTCAAAGGCCTGCATCATCCAGGCCAGGGCACACCCGGTGTCAACAACGATCACATCTCCCTCTGCTGATTCATCCGACAGAGCTTTCACAAAGACATAAGGGTTGACCTCTTCTTGCTTGTAATACTCTGGTGGACAGATAGGGAATTTTGCCTTCCACTCCTCGATTCTCTTCTTCCAATCCGAAATATCCTGGGGTAAAACCCCGTCAATTCTCCGGTTGATTGCCTGGAGAAAGTCCCTGGCATCGGAATGGATTAACACATCCACGTCCATCCCAAGCATCTTGAACTTGTTCAATTCGCTGGGGTCAACATCTACGACGATTCTCTTTGCCTCCCTGGCAAAGGTCGTGATAGGACTTCCTCTTGCGCGGGTGTCCAATCGGGCGCCAACGGTGAAAATGAGGTCGGCATTCTGCACAGTGAAATTACCATATCGTGTACCATGTGTCCCAAATGCACCAACCACCAGTGGATGGTCAGAAGGCAAAAGATCCCTCATTGCCCAAGTAAGCGCAACGGGGAAACCTAATGCAGCGATCAACCTCCTGGCTTCTTCTTCAGCTTTGGCTAACCTGACTCCCCAGCCCAATATGAGAACTGGTCTCGTCGCTTCGCTGAAGAGTTGTATACATCTACCCACTTGTTCGTGTAGTTGACCCGGGTTTGCTGTTTCTTGCTCCGGGACAAATGACTCCAAGTCATCGGCATCAATCTCTGCCCTCTGAACGTCATCGGGAATGTCGATCAACACAGGGCCGGGCCTTCCAGACTTCGCCAGGTAAGCCGCCTTTTCCAACTCAAAACGGATTCTTTCGGGATCATCGATTCGAACAGCGTATTTGGTAATGGGTTTATACACCTCGACCGTACTGGTTTCCTGGAACCCCAGTTGTCTTACCCCACTATCGCGCTTCAAACGAAAGGTAGTGACCTGCCCTGTAATGTAGATGACGGGAATAGAGTCATAATAAGCGCAGCAAGCACCCGTTACCATATTGGTGGCTCCAGGTCCGCTGGTTGAAATCGCAGCTCCAAAATTGCCAGTTACCCTTGAATAGGCATCAGCCGCCATAGCTCCGGCTTGCTCATGTTGTGGGCATACGTAACTAATGCCGGGGGTATCCGCCACAGAATGGATCAAATGAACTGATGCTCCGCCGGATATGGCAAATACATGGCGGATTCCCTGCTTTGCCAGAAAACTTGCTACGTAATCGGAGAGCTTCATCTACTTCGCCTCCTCTCAGAAAGTAGTGTGATGAGACAGGCTCACAATGCTGACCAGGGCATCTCACTCTTGCAGGTCACAAAAAGTGTACCTTCACGATAGCTAGTTGGCATGTCGTCAACGTCACGCACCAACTGCCAATTGGTTTTTTGAGAGAAAAGCTGAACTCCCAAAGTTGTGAAGTGCGCATAGATAGAGGCAGCGTTGCTTTCGTTTTCGACTTCGACCAGGGCATCTGTGCCTAGCCAGTGATCACGATTAGTACCCAGGAGAACTTCCTTCTCGTGTCCTTCAACATCAAGCTTTATCAAATCAGCCCAAGTTATGAGCGGCTCAATGGCTTCAACCTTAACAGGAAACCTTTCAAGCTCACCGTAGGGATTAGCCTTAGAACCAGCGAGATGACTGGCTGTTGTATTGCCAAGCACCCTGACAAACTCCATTTCGCCCGCCTTGCTAGAAACAGCAGCATTAACCGTTTGCACATTGGAGCAATTATTCAATGCCAGATTTCTTTGCAAGATTTCAAGGTGTTGGGGGTCAGGCTCGTAGGCACGCACTTCAAATCCGCATTTACTCAAAATAATTGAATGAAGTCCGATATTGGCACCTGCGTCCAGAACACGGCGGTATCTCTTGCGGTTTATCCAGTAGAAGCTAAAGATGATGAGCTCATCAAGATCAAACAGGTTTAGGGAGTCAGTAGCACCCATTTTATGGTATGGGAGTACCAACTCTCCAAATGGCTTAAATTCCCTGACCTTTGGTTCATGTTCATAGAACAAGTCCTCAACTTCTCTGCGAGCCACCTGTTTCAGTAGAGCGTACACTTCTGACCCAGGGGCATGGTGACCACACAGTGAAGGGAGTGCCAAGAGAAGACTTTCAAGGATAGAGGTGGAGCTCATTTTACCCTCACATTCTTCACTAACCAGTCATTGCCATATCTTCTTAGTTTGTACATGTTGGGCTCTTCGGCCAATCTTTTCGCCAACTCTTCAGTTCCCCACATGTCAAAGGCCACACTGAAGTTGCGTCCGCTTATCAACTCACGTGGAGCATCAACTACCCAATCGCAACAGTCCAGGACTTGATCCATCGGAGTGCATTCGTTGCTAGCCAGTTTGTCCATCGTACGCTGATAGTTGGCACCGGCCCGCATACCCACCCTTAATGTTGATTCATGTATCTTTGTCTTCACCCAACCAGGACCGATAATCACAAACCGAGTATCGGGTATTTCGGCATCAAGAAGCTCACACATTTTGATCAGGGCGATCTTTGAGATGGTATATGCTGAGTAGTTGACAGGAGCGCTGTTCGTCCCTCCACCAGCAAAGAGGAGGACACATGGCTCAAGTGCAGAATTGAGGCATCTAGTTGGCAGCAATCCATGAATGATGCGCATCTGGCTGATGAAGTTCACCTTCACAGATTCTTCCCATTCGTCGAAGTTACATCCAATAAAGGCACCGATTGGCTCTTGTGTACCAGGACATACTACCAATACGTCCCATGCTGAGCAGAGCGTCCGTAGAGTGGAGCAAGCATCGCGTATCGATTGTGGATTTGAGAGATCACAGTGGACAAGCTTAACTCCGTGGCTCTGCAGTTCGTCAACCGCTTGAGATCTAGTCCGATAAGTTCCAAGTACATTCCAACCACGGGCTAACCAACGCCGACTCATGGCGGTGCCAATATCGCTAGAAGCAGAGATGATGATTGCTGAACGATCTTCTCTGATCATGGGAGATGCCTCCGTTCTTTCACGGACCGTATTCTTGCACAGGCTGCGTAGATCTCTCGTTTAGCGACGCCCACAGGTTCAGGGTTTGTGAACGTACTCCAGCGGCTCCCTTTGAATCTGCTCCCAATTGTCCTCGGCCCAGGTGATCACCCCAGCAAGTCCTTCTTCCAATGAAATCTTTGGAGACCAACCGAACTCCTCGCGCGCCCGGGTGGAATCAATCACATACGCAGCGTCCTGGCCCAAACGCTCACCTACCGCAACAGTGGATGCCTCAAAATCGCGACCCATCAGGTCACAGATCATGCGCACGACGTCGCGCACCGCGTAGCCCCTGTCAGGTGAGAGATGATAGATGGTTCCAGGACGCCCCTTCTCCATAGCCGCCAGCTCACCACGCGAGATATCGCGGATATGGATGTACGACTTGACTGCCACGCCGCCGCCGTGCAAATGGATCGTCTCCCCCATCTTCAGGTAGACGACCGATCTGGGAATGATCTTGAATAACTGCTGGTGTGCGCCATATACGTTGGTGGAACGAATCATGACGAGCGGGAATTGAAAATTCTTGACCAACGTGAACAAAAAAAGGTCAGCAGCGGCTTTCGACACAGCATAGGGCGTGCTAGGATTCAATGACGCCAACTCGGTCACCCTGCCCTCACAAGCGCCGTAGACCTCCGGCGAGGAGATGTGCACATAGCGCCTGAGATAGTCCCGATCCCTCAGTGCGTTGGTTAGTTTTGCAAGGGCCACCACATTGGTCTGGAACCACTGCTCGGGATGCTCCCAACTCGGCGCCACTTCGCTCTGCGCCGCAAAGTTCACCACGTACTCAGGCTCAAAGGAATCGAGCAAGCCGATGATCTGCGGTATATCCTTGTTCAAGTCCATTTGATAGAACTTAAAGTTCGCCTCCTGGCGTCGCTTGTACGGCAAGAACAGGGTGCTTTTCTCCGGCGATCGGCTCACACCGATGATCTCGTTTCGCTCGTCATCCAAGAGCAGGTCTATGAAGTCGCTACCGGAGAACGAATTGCTGCCGATGACCACGATCTTGCGTTTCTCGGACATATTCCCCTCCCTCCTTCCATACATAACACATAATAACGTGCTGCTTCAAGCTCGTCCCAGAGGGATCAGAAGGGACCGGTAAAGGACTTGTCCGGAACATCCAGCGGGATCGACTCATCCAGTTGCGGTTTTTCATCGGCTGGAGCAAGTCCCAGCATTTGCCTGGCGATGGTCCTGATGTGAGCGGCCCTCGGATAGTAGTACTTCGTCAAGGCTCGGCTAGTCGGCGTGGGGCAGTCGGGAAGTGCGACGCGGCGCGGGGGACTCTTCATATCGCCCAGGGCTTCCTCCGCGACCCGTGCCACAACCTCGGCGCCAAAGCCCCCGGTCTTCCACCCGCTATCGGCAACGATGAGTCGTCCCGTCTTGCGCACCGATTCCAGGATGAGAGACTCGTCCAGCGGCCTGAGGGTGCGAATGTCAATGATTTCAGTTTGGATACCATCCTCTGCCAGCATCTCCGCCGCGCGGAGCGCTTCCAGAGTCATGTACGATGTGGCTGCAATCGTCACGTCATCTCCTTCTCTGACCACTCTGGCCTTTCCAAGGGGCACCCGATACATCCCTTCTGGTACGTATCCCATCATGTTGTAGAGCCAGCGGTGCTCAATGAAAATCACCGGGTTGTTGTCTTCGATGCTCGAGATAAGCAACCCCTTGGCGTCATAAGGTGTCATGGGCATGACCACCTTCAGCCCTGGGACATGGGCGAACCAGGCTTGCAGGCTCTGGGAGTGTTGCGGTCCCTGCCCCCATCCACGACCGACAAGCATGCGAATTACTAAAGGGACACTCATCTGCCCGGCGAACATGTAATGCCACTTAGCGGCCTGACCAACGATCTGTTCCATGGCTAACAGGGCAAAGTCAATTCGCTGGTGCGTTATAATCGGCCTCGTCCCCACCAGTGCCGATCCAATCGCCACTCCGGTCATACCGTTCTCAGAGGCCGGCATGTCCATGACGCGCATGCTTCCATACTTCTGTTGCAAGCCCAAGGTGCTACCAAAAATGCCCTTTGGATCAGGCACGCCTAGCCCCATGACATAAACAGCTGAGTCCTTGGCCATACAAAGGTCAATTGCTTCGTTGATCGCCTGGAAAAACTTTAGCTCCCTATTCATCATTTGAGATTTCTCTCTGCGTTCTATGGAGCATAAACGTGTTCCAAGAGAAGTTGCTCCTCCGGGAAGGGGCTCTCTTTAGCGAACGCAAACGCGTCCCCTATTTCGGCTCCCAATTCGGTCATCATGCGGTCAATATCCCGGTTGCAAAGGACACCATCCTCTAACAGGCGCTCTTTTAGCATCTCAACCGGGCAACGCCGTCTCCACTCCTGAAACTCACTTTCGGTGCGGTAGCCCAGGTCGTTGTCATAGTAGGGGCCACAGTGCTCCCGCCAGCGATAGGTCTTAAACTCCAGGAACGTGGGGCCACCACCTTGCCTGGCCTGGTGAACAGCCTGTTTCGCCAACTGGTAGACCGCGATGGCATCATTACCATCGCCCTGGTAGCTCTCCATTCCATGTCCTTTAGCTAACTCAAAAATCTCTCTGCCATCAGGTTGACGGACGGAGAGCGGAGAATACACGGAATACAGATTGTTCTCACAGACAAATACTACTGGCAATCTCTTGAGGACGGCAAAGTTGAGACTCTCGTGAAACACGCCCTCCTCGGTCGCACCATCGCCAAAGAAGATCACTGATACACGGTCTTCGCCACGCATTACCGACCCGAACGCGGTCCCAACCGCGATAGGGATCGTGCTACCAACGATTGGCGTGGCGCCGAGAAACCCCACGGAGAGATCCACCAGATGCATAGATCCTCCTTTACCTTGGGAGCATCCGGTCACTTTCCCGTATATCTCCGCCATCATTGCTTTGAAATTCCCCCCTTTGGCCAGGTAGTGCCCGTGCGATCGGTGATTGCTCAGCACGTAGTCATTACGAGACAAATTGGCACAGACGCCCACAGCAACAGCCTCCTGTCCGATGCAGAGGTGGACGGGACATCTCATCTTCTGTTCCAGATAGAGTTCAGCAATCTTCTCCTCAACCATGCGGATTCGGAGCATCTGGTAGTATAACTGCTTTAAGGTTTCAGGTTTCATATATCTCCCTCTATAACTAAGCGCCTCGGCACCACAGAGACACCGGGAGCACAGAGTAGATTAAAGGACAAAGCGTTTGATGCCATCTTTGAGAACAGGCGTATTAAAGTTGATAAGTAAGCCCACCTTAACCGCTGCCAGCCTAAGGTAAGTTAGCATTTGCGCCTCATGAATAGGAGCCAGTGCCTCGACGGATTTAATTTCCATGATAACACGGCCTTCTACCAATAAGTCAAGTCGATAGCCACAATCGAGCCTTATCCCCTTATACTCCAAGGGCAATGGCTTCTGACGTTCAAAGACGACACCTCGCAACTTCAACTCCCGACACAAGCACTCCTCGTAGGCGGACTCCAGCAATCCGGGACCCAACTGTTTATGGACTTCAATCGCTGCGCCAATAATCGCGCCTGTCAATTCCTCTTCGTAAAGCTTTTCTTTCGGTTTCATCAAAACCTGTTCCTTTGCCTTCTCGTTGTACTCTGTGTCTCCGTGGTGAGAAGTGGAGTGGCTACACTCCGCTATTTCAGTTGTAGGTGCTGCATGGTCTTAATGTTATAGTAGCGGATATCCGTCATCGGGTTGGGAATCTTCCCGTCCTGGAACGCAACCACCAGGTCACGCACCGCGTCTTCAATGGTGTGCTGTAGCACAAAGTCCAACTCGCGTTCGATCTTTTCCGACGAAATGTGGTATGAACGGTGGTCATCCGTCGGCGTCGTAACGATTTCCACGTCTTTCCCTACCACACTGCGCACCATCTCGGCAATCTCAATGATCCTGTAGTTCTCGTAGCCAGCGTTGAAGACCTTGCCGTCAATGGCTTCATCCGGCCATTCCAACGCCTTTACATATAAGTTTGCCATGTCTTCGATGTGAATGTTAGGGCGCTTCTGCTGACCGCCGAATACGGTGATCTTCCTGTTATTAACCGCATGGTTGGTCAGAATATTCACCGTCAGATCCAGTCGCAGGCGCGGTGAGTAGCCGCACACCGTGGCCGGGCGCAGAATTAACACCACGAACCCTGATTCTCGTTCTCTGAGCAACACCTCCTCGCACAGAGCCTTATATTTGGAGTAGTCGGTCAGCGGCTCCAAGGGCAAGTCCTCGGTGACATTTTCCTCCTCCTTGATGCCATACACGCTGGAAGTCGAGGCATAGATGAACCGGCGAACGCCACTGTTCTTTGATACATCAACTAGATCAAAGAACGCATCATAGTTGATGGATTTCCCCAACTTCGGATCCAACTCAAAGCTGGGATCGTTGGAGATGCAGGCCAGGTGGATCACCGCATCGCACCCTAGGATGACCTTCTCTAGCAACGCCCGGTCGCGAATATCACCCTTGATCTGCTCCAAATTTGGGCTGTCCTTCACGAAATCTAACACGTGTTCGCCGAACCAGTACAAATCCAGTACACGCACTTTATAGCCAGCGCCCAGCAGCTTCGGAACCAATACAGAGCCGACATAGCCCGCACCGCCGGTGACCAGAACAGTGGAAATTGCGGATTGCGAATTGTGGATTGTGGATTGTTCAGACATAATAACCTCCGGTGCGAAAGCCATCCGCAGGGGATGTTGATCTGCTGTTTGTATCGACAATGGACATCATGGCAGAGTCTGTCAAAAAGTGCGCCAGTACGGAGTGAGCTGATTCAACGTAGCCGTATTCTCCTGAGGAAATATAGAAATTGATGTGTCCCATGCTCCGCAGCGGATTGTTACTTTTGAACCCTGAAAAGGTGATAAGGTCACAGTCTTGTTTGATCGCCACAGCCACGGCGCGCAGAATGTTTTGCGAACGCCCGGAGCTGCTAATGGCGAAAACTAAATCGCCTTGTTCTGCCCACAGATGCATGGAGCGTTCGAACACTGCATCATAGCCAAAGTCATTGGAGAAGGCAGTCAAAAGCGATGGCTCAGTGAATATCATACTCTTCATTCTCACACCATTGCACAAATCACAGTGCATATGACTCGCTATGGCCGCACTACCACCGTTGCCGACCAATATCGCCTTTCCTGAAGCGGATCTGACCGATAGAATCAGGTCTGCCACCCGGTTTACACCTTGATCTAAGGACAAGGTTGTACCCTGCCGATCGGTCACCTGCAGATTCAACAGCAGCTCAGACAGCTTGTGGAAATAGGCTGTAGCACTTTGGGTAATCATGTTGCTGTCCCCTTCTCGAAATCATGACACGTCCACTTAAACAAGGACTCAATGCGATTAAACAACGCAACACGCTCAATCGGCGTCCGGTGGCCAACTGTCGCAACCGCCTGCGCACCCACGGCGTTGCCGATGAAGCCCACGACTTCCATAGGTGCCTGCTGGACCATACACAACGCCGTCAGGGAGAGAAACGCATCTCCAGCTCCCATCCGGTCCACCACCTGATCTGCAAAGGCCGGGATTTCAAAAAAGCCTTCGGCTTCGCTATAGCAGAGGCACCCATATTTCCCCCGCGTAACGGCGAGTCGCCCGCAGCCAAGCCTTTGCGAGATGTCTATCACCATCGGCCTCAGATCACCCCGGCGGTCTCGCGCTTCCAGTCTGATCTCATTCTCAGCAACAGAAACGTAGTCTGCTCGCGGGTAGGTGGAAACAGTATGGTATCCCAAGTTGCCAGCATTGGCCTGCACGTTCAGTGCCAGGAAGCGCGCCTGACTGCACAGGATATCAATGGCCTCCTGACTGAGCATGCCGTGGCCAAAGTCAACTACAATCATCACATCATACCCGGGAAGTTGGTCACGTAACACAGCACATAACTGTTCATTATCGGCTTTATCTAGTGGCTCATCATTGATTTCGTAGACTTCCAGGAGCTTGGTAAAGAAATAGCTATCAACGAAGCGCCGCTTGACAATGGTAGGGGAGTCTTTCTTATACAAGAAGAACCGCTCGATCCTGCTGTCGAGTTTCTCCTTGATAAAAGCTTCTTGGGGGTTCTCCGTTCCCAGGAATGTGATCATGCCAACATGCTCGCAGAAGTCTGCCACATGGTTGGCAACCGCCAGAATACCTCCAGCAAACTTCTCAGTTGAATTAGCCTTTACAACAAGCGTTGGCTCTTTCGAAGATTTGCCGATTGCCTCACAGTACTGATACTCATCAATGATCGCCTCACCTACGACCAGTATCTTCAGCGCTTGGGCGCTTTCGAGATACTGTAGGATATCGGCTGTGCGATATCTTGCCGCAAACCCAGCCAAATAGTCGCTGACCTCTTTTGGAAAAGCTAGCGCGTGTTTGTCATTGGGTTGCAACTTCTTCCTCCTACGGTTTTGGATGATCACTCATTGACTCACCTAAGCACGTGAACCAATCTCGAGTGGCTTCCGCTATGGATTGCTCATCCCATACCGGCACATCGCGCCACTGGTCAATGTTCTGGAGCATGATTTGCACGCCATCCTCAAAACTAACTCTCGGTCGCCAGCCCAGCATTTGCGATATCTTTCGGATGTCTGCAAAGGTACAATCAGGTTCACCAGGCCGCTTCGGAATGTGAACCATATCCCCACCAAGTAGATTTACCAGATGATTGATACTATACGTGTTGCCCGACCCAACATTCAAGACCTCACCCTCGATCTCGGATTCCGCAGCCTGTACGAAAGCATTAACCACATCCGTAACATAAGTGAAATCTCTCGTCTGAGTTCCATCACCCACTACCGTGAACGGTTTTCCAGCTAGCTTCTGAGCCAGGAACACACCAAAGACAGCACCGTAGGCCCCGGTCGTTCGAGCACGGGGGCCATATACGTTAAACAATCGCAGCGAAACACACGGCAACTGATACACTTTGTGCCAGTGCAGCACATACCGCTCACCAAGATACTTAGTAAGCGCATAGGGGTACATAGGTCGGATGGCCGCAGTTTCTGGCGTGGGAAACTGATCCGGGATCCCGTAACAAGAAGACGATGCGGCATAGACGAATCGCTTGATGCCAGCAGCGCGTGCAGCCTCCAGCACAGCGATAGTGCCATCCACATTCGCTTTGTGGTATGTGAGAGGCTGTTGAATGGATGGCACGATGTTGGCCAGGGCAGCAAGATGGAAAACCCAGTCAACGTCCTCGACAAACGGCTTGATCTCCATATGCCGTGAAACGTCTACGTGATGAACGGAAAGTCGCGATTTATCCTCAATTTGATTTAGGTTTTCGATCCTGCCGGTGGAGAAATTGTCTAGAACTATCACTCTATGGTCATTCTCAAGCAAGCGCTCAACGAGATGACTGCCGATAAAGCCCGCCCCCCCGGTTACTAGCGTAGTCAAGCGTCTGGGGTTGTAAGTCATGGGTCAATTCCTTCCATTGCCGCTGCTATAAGTTCCTCCTGAAGACTAGATAACTCTAACTGGGAAAGCAGTTTCCAAATTGCCTACTGCTCTTTTCTTAGCTTTTCAAGAAGAGTTGCTGTTCGCAACCCAAAGTGCCTTACCATATGATTTCAGCACAGCCGTTCTCATTACCCATAGCAATATATTACCGTAACATCACCTGCACCATGATCGCCCCCGTCCCTTTCTCCAGTGGCTCCAGAGCCTTACCGATTACAGCTCCGACACAAGCCTCCCGATCAGATCCCTTCATTCCAATCCCAGGGGTGGAAGAGCTGACCAGGAGATCACCAATCTGGATGGGGCGGTTCTCCGCAGTCACCTTTACCAGCACTCGTCCGGCCAAGGCCAGCATGGGCCGATTGTCCTCCCATTTGTCAGCCTGGGCGTCAAAGCTGTTCCCTAGGATGACCCCCGGTAAAGTAGAGATGACACCCGCTACGCTGGTGCTATAGGGAGAGCGGGTCTTGCGGAAAAAGCCCGGATGTTCGGGGTCGATCTCCACAACGTTACCTGGCTCTACCCACTCACTGGTGTTAATCCGCTCAGCAACATCGGCGCTGCCGACATGGACTGCTCCGTCAGAACAATAGTACGTGCCATCAGTGTAGACGTTTCCGGTTTTATCTACTTTAAACATCGGGTCGGTCGTTGATACAACAGGATCATAAAGGGCAAGCAGATTTGTCGCAGTCCCATGAACCTCCAAGGTCGCGTTGGGACTGATGGTGCCGATACCAACGTGACCATTTGTTGCCAATGACAGCTGGCCATCATTACCGTGCGTAAACAAATCGAGCCTTCTTACTGTTCCTGTTCCCAGTTTGTATGTTTGAATCTTATAACGGCTATTTCTAGCCTCCCAGGCAACCCAAAGACATTCCCCATTTGTCCACACGTCTGCCGGCGTTCCTACGCCCCACTGATTAAAGCCAACATCATCACTTCCATCACCATCAGCAGCATAGACTTCAATATTTGACGGTTCACCGCTGTTTATGTTCTGAAAATCCAGAGTATCTGCACGCCCTGTCATTTTGTAAGAGGAAGATCCGCCTGTTGGGGTGATTTCGAAATTTCCAACAAGATCCAACTGCACCCCTGGACTCGTCGTCCCGATGCCCACCTTCCCGAAGATCCCTATATCGCTAAGCCCCATCGGTTGTACCGTGGGCGATGCTTCGGGGACGGTAGGCGCCTTGTCTTGCCCGGCAAGGTCAGATACCGCTGGTGCCGCCTGGAGCTGTACCTTGTCCCCGGGAAGTAACACCAGCTTGCCGCTTCTTTCAAGAACTACGCTTCCATCCACATCCCAGCCTACCGCCTGATATAGATAAGCCCCATATGCCAATCGCTCGCCCCACTCGTTTGTCCGGCCCCAATCTATGATTCGACTTGAAACTACACCCGAGCCCCATAGTTCGCGTCCGGAGAGGTCAAAGATCGTGATTTGCAGACTCTCCACCGCCCCTCCGGCCTCGAACCGAATCACGTCAGCATAGGGTGTTGCAGTAAGATCTCCCTGCTGCCGAGCCGCAAAGACGGGCACCAACACAGCCGCTGTCAACAACATCCCTGTAAGCGCCCAGATGCGCCAATTTCGTACTCTTCGTTTCATCGTTCACACCTCCTTGTTTTTAGTCCAGAGTCCACGGTCCAATGTTCATGGTCAAAGATCAAAGGCGATGATCCGAAGCCCACGGTCAGACGCCATTTCGTCGTCGACAGTCCAACCTCCGTCGTTCCCGGAGCCTTGATAAGTCAGCTCTTGACTTTGGACTATGGACCTTGGACGATCGAGACCAGTTTCATCACCGCATCAACAGCATTTGTATCATTCCAGCGCCGCTGTCGAAGGGCTCCAAAGCCTTACCAACCAAGCCACACGCTTCCCCATCTTGGGGCGGGTCCCACCGCATGGCGTGCCCTGCGGTGGAGGAAACCACAAGCAGATCACCGGGCTGAATCGGACCGTTTTCATCCGTCACGTTCACGGGCACAATGCCGAGCAGCGCTAAAAGCGCTGAGCCTTCAGTCGCCAGTCGGGAGTCGCCAGTCGGGAGTCTAGAGTCATCAGTCCAAAGTCCAGAGCCCGAAGCCGAAGAACTGGGAGCATCTGCGCCAAGGATGACGCCGGGGTCTGTCGAGACCACGCCCCCCACAAGCGTAGAACAGGGACTGCGAGCCTTCCGATAGTGCCCAGGCCGTGATGGGTCCAGCTCCAAGACATCACCCGGCTCCACCGGCTCGGACACCGGTACCCATTCCGCCACGTCCGCCTGGCCGGTCGCGATCCCTTGGCCGTGGATGTCCATATCGGCGAAGACGTTCCCGAATCGGTCCGCGCGAAAGACGGCGGAACCCGTCCCTTGGATGTCGAAATAATATGGGTCCTCGTTGAGGTCAGTATTGCCAATGATGATTCTTGCTGATCGGAGGCCAGCTGCACTCGGGCTGAACTGAACGGTAAACGTGGTTGAACCGCCGGGTCCTAGCGATGTGCTCGAGGGCTGGCTAGTGACGGCGAAATCGCTCCAATGCGCGCCGCTGATAAGCACAGTGGGCGTGCCGTACAGCTGCAGTAATTCAGCCCCGGTGTTGTGAATCGTGAACGTATGCGAGACGTTGCTCCCCACATTCACATTGCCGTAATCCGTATCGTCTGCCGCGGAAGGCGTCGTATCTCCGTTGGGAATGGAATTGCCAATTCCCCTAACATCGATTTCCGGCTCGGCTAGCTGTACAATCGTAACGCCTCTATGATCCATCCCGACATAAGACCCTCCCCAGGTCATGGTATACGTGTTATAATTCCACGTGTCGTGGATGAAGATCACATTAGCGGAATCATCGTAGCCAAGACCAACCATCGTATGTCCCGTAACGTGAATCATGACGGGCCGGCCGGCATCTATTTCGGCCTTGTATTGAGCGTATGTAAATCCTAAGGCAGGATTCGAACCCTGGCCTTGGATATATTGATTGTACATATTAGTAACAGTATAACCCCTGGATTCGTAAAAAAGTTTATGCCCATATCCTCCATCAGTTGTGTGATGACCAGCCGCTTCCATCTGGTTCCAATAGTAAGGAGCTCCATTAGTATAATTCCAAAAAGTCGTTGAACCGTCACTATTGCCGTAATTCGATTGATTGGTTTTCATATAATCACCGGTGCAGTCACCGTACGCGTGTTCCGCCCAATTCCCGATGAACGGATCTGGAGCGGCACTTCCATACTGAACCCAATAGTCATCAACGTGACCATTAGTGGCTCGTCCATCAAGACCCTTATGTGTCGCACTTAATGGACATTGATGCCTCCAAGCGCTTTCATCATGCCAATCTGGCCAAGAACTATTATCCATTGGCATCACGCCACCATTCGTCGGTCCCGTGTACATGTTAGGATATGCTGTCCTATCATAATATCCGACTATCATGGCAGCAGATGTCGCAGAACATCCAAAAGACCAATTAAACGCAGGTACATTAGACAGAACATTAATACCCGCGGCTGGGTTGGGCTCGGGTAGTCGAGCGACGACGGGCCTAACATAACCAGGCGGAGGTGTCGGCGGGCCATTAATGATAACTTCATCAATACTCGTTCCATCAAGTATTATTGTGTAGACAGTATAATATGGGCTTATTTGGGTATTGGTCTTATCCTGAGCAACAGCTTGGTATTGAACAACAAGGTCTAGCGTGAAAATGATAGGAACTAAAAATAACGCCAGAAGCACCGGATTGCGAATTCTCGTTTTCATAGAGAACTCCTTCATCATTTCCCCTTCAGTCAATTTTTCTTCGTCCTAATAATAAAAACCGAGCTGCACGTTTCCTTCACAGACTCTCCGGCGGGCCGGATGTCGCCGACCACGAATGCAACAGGGAGTGGATGCTACCAGTGACTCAAGGCATGAGCCGAGGCGGTCGCGACACAGCCGACATAACAGCGGTACGTTCCGGCTGGTGGTTCATTGGGGTCCATTGGGCAGTTATCCCAATAAGGCGCGCTTTGATTCCATGTCGGGAAGGTTATGTGAGGTCCCCACGTTGTCTGAGTAACTGGCGGTCCAACACCCGGTACCCTGCCCAAATAGATGTCCCACAATCTCTCGTTGCTGCGGATCACTTCTTCGCTGACCACGCTTTTCTCAACGGCTTCCAGACGATAGTCAAGGTCGACCCTCAACATGTGTAGAAGAATGTTCTGTGGCACGTCTTCCC
>Ga0315541_1000291_pt1 | contig 53879 bp, 53 predicted proteins | sample SalMarSW160190MG_FD_203095 | JGI IMG/M metagenome (GOLD analysis project Ga0315541, IMG submission 203095) | Salt marsh sediment microbial communities from the Plum Island Ecosystem LTER, Massachusetts, United States - Salt Marsh Sediment SW1601-190 ... | reverse complement strand
GTTTTGCCGCCGACTTCCTTCAGATTCCACCTCACGATGGACACCCTTGTCTTAAGCTAATGGTTGGCACTATCAACCCCCATATCGGACTTTCACCGACAAGTAATCACCCATGCTGGGCGCACTAGAAAAATAGGCAGGGGTAAAATTTACCCCTGCCTATTTTGTATTACAAATATCTAATCTTTTTCTCGTTTTGGAAAACTACAAAAATTAATTAATGGTAATAAATTTCAGAGAACCAAATACTGCGCTTGCTTCAATCTCTAAATATCCTTGATTAGTGCTAATATCGCCTATCTTATATTTTTGGGAACTAAATATCACTGATGATCTATCCGGTAATTCCAATTCACCAAAGGCAGAACTTGCTTTAATTAATGTTGGGACATCAGGATTAAGGATAACTTTTCCCTCTGCAAATATGGTATTGATCTCTATCTTCTTTACTTCATCTTCTACCTTTACTTTTGATAAATCGATTGTACCTGAGGCAAATATAATATTATATTCATCTTGAACTTCTGAAACCCTGATTATTCCTTCTCTGAAGACAATGTTTCTACTATCTTGAAAACCAAAACCATTAAAAAGGATAAATACTCCGAACAAGATAATAAGAATTCCTATCGTCAACTTAAATACATTAATATTGAAATTAAAAATACTATTCAGAAGTAAAATTATTCCTACTGTTAAAAATATAATCCCTATAAAAACTCCGCCAAATATCCTCATTATTTCTCTCCTTTAAATATTCTATTTATTTTGCAAAGCTGTAATGATAGCCGGAAGGAATGCCGGAAGGTCTTGAGGTGTTCTGGAAGTAATTATATTATTATCTATTACGACTTCTTTATCCAGATAAATCGCCCCGGCATTGACCAGGTCATCTTTGAGCGCAATCACAGCCGTAGTTTTTTTACCCTTCATAATGTTCGCCGAGATGAGGACCCAGGGGCCATGACAGATAGAAGCGACGATGCCGCCCTTTTCAAAGATTCCCCGAACCAGGTCAAGTATTTTCGGATAACGGCGTAATTTGTCTGGAGCATAACCTCCGGGGACTATGATTCCCTGAAAATCATCAGCTTTCGCCTCTGCTGCAGATAAATTAGCTTCAGCCGGATATCCGTGTTTACTTTGATAAACTTTGGCTTCCGGCCCAATGATTTTAACTTCAGCACCTTCCTCTAATAACCTATAATATGGATACCACAATTCTAAATCTTCGTATGAATCTTCAACTAAAATGGCAATTTTCTTTCCTTTTAATTTCATTTTAATATCCTCCTTATGAAAATATTTTCTAATTATTTATCGGTGGATTTTTGTGTCTGCTTTTATTGTTCTAATTGTAACCAGATAATCTGGGATATGCAAAAAATCTTTAAACTGAGGGAGTTGATTAAGGTTTCTATCGGAGGATGTTAGATAATTTTTGCAACTTTTGTATAAGCGATGGAACTGAAAAAGTTTATCGGAGGTTAGAAAAAGTAGTAAACATTTATTATTCTCTGGCTTCCCAAATAAAGCAGTATATAAAATTTTTCAAATAGTGCTCGAAACGTAGTACAAGTTTGTATAGCACTCAATTCTTGGTTAAAAATACAATTTAGCAATTCCGCTATATTTTTAGAGAATTTTTCTATTTAATATAATATAAATTTCAATAATTAGAATAACTATCTCTGAGTTCGAATCCTACCCGCCTCCCCCTATTGGAAAGGTTTGGAATTTTTTGTTTGAGTGAAATTATAGAAGAATTACGTAACATCTATAAACTAAAGGATTTAATTAATATTCCAATAAGAGCATAAACAATGTTAGGGTGTCTATTTTCTCTTATTTATCAATAAAGTACACTCCCCTACTCTTATTCCAACCATTATTTACCTTAACCAATTATCACCTAAAAAAATTCATAATTACAGCAACAATTGCAATATCCAAAGTAATCCATATAGACCAATATTTTTTATAAAAAGGAATTAATAAAGTAAAAATAATTACAAATTGAGTTGAGATATTTAACCTAAACTTATATTCAAGTGATACATTAAAAGGAGGATGTTCTATAAAAATATTTGAAAAATAATACCAGTATATTACAGATAATATAAGCACAACTACACAATATATTAAAAACCTAATGTGTCCTCTTATTTTAAGCTTATTGGCCTTTGACGTCTCTATTGCATATTTCTTTTTATGAATTTCTATTTTTCCTTTCACATCATCCAAAATATGAGCTATTTTATTTTCACACTTCTCTTTCATTGAATTCACTCTTATTTCATCTTTATTACAAAAGCGTGCATATTTCTCTAGGGTATTCTTTGAAAAAGCTAATGTGCCTTTTGCTAAGTTTTTTGCTCTTAAATATATTTTATCAGAAATATCTTTAGTAAGAAATGCAGATAGTTCATTTAAATCACAACTAACTTGATATTTTACAATTTCCTCAATAGCTTCTGATTCTCTATCAATAAGTTTGTTATAAAGTAAACCAGAATTAGTTAACCCTCTCCTTTCCATTTCATTTATAATATTATTTTTATCTTTCTCTAAAACTTTTCTAACTTCTTTGATCTTTTTAAGAACTAGTGAATCAGTGTAATCAAACAATGTTTTTATCTCATTATCTCTGTTAGTCATATTAATTTCTCTCCATTAATTAATATTATCTCTACGCTAAGTTTAATTACAAGGGCTTAAAGTAACTGATTCCATAATATCATTATTTATATGAAGTATTTTTCTCCTACCCTGCCCTTTTGGTTGATTAGGGTTATTATTTGTATAAATTTATTTTAAGGTAACGCCTCTTTTCTTGCTTCTTGTAATAATGGTTCTATATTTTCGCCTTTTAATTTCTGGTAAGCAATTTTAGTTATTGTAATAAAGTTGATATATGTATTAGCGGGGTTTTTATATAAATCATCAATGATTTTTTTAACAGTAGCATTTTCGGTTGATAGAAAATTAACATAATCTACATATTCATTAAAAAAATCAAGACCCACTTTCTGCGATTCACTTTCTTTCCTTAGATAAGGAGCAAACCGCATTGTACAATCTGTTGTAACTGTTTTTATTCCGTCTCGTAGACCCAATAAATAAATTATTTTCTCATGTTCAGATAAAATGTTCCAAAACTCTTCGTAATTTACAGGTTCTTTAGCTAAACAAGAAATTTCTATAAAGTATAATAGACAAAACACAATTATCAATATAATAGTTATTTTTTTCAATATATTTTTCCTCCTAAGAAAATATAATATTTGTAGTTATGATATATTTAACTTTTCTTTATCAATAAATAAAATCAAATAATTTATTTGCTTTATCAATATCTAATCCTTTAAGAATTTTATATTCATCTAAAGCTGAATTTCTATCTCCGGATTTTACATATATTAAACCTAAACTTAAATGAGCATCAACATTATCAGGATCAATTCGGAGTGCCTGCTTACATGCATCTATTGCATCTGTATAGCGACTGAGCGGAAAAAAAACCTGTCCCAATCTAAAATAAGCTTCAGTATAATCAGGATCAATTCGGAGTGCCTGCTTATAAGATTCTATTGCGTCTTTATAAAGGCCGAGACCATAATAAGCAATGCCTAAATTGCAGTGTACTACACTAGCATTAACAGGATTAAGACTAATTGCCTGTTTATAAGCTTCTACTGCTTTAGTATAAGCTCCAAGTTTCTCATAGCAGTAACCAATAATGAAATATGCAGCCAATGGTTCTACCTCAATCGCTATCTGCCAATAAGGCAATGCTTTCTCATACTCTTCCTTAATAAAAGTAAAATAGAGGGCTTTTTCAAAGGCTTCATAGGCATAATCAGAATCTTCTTTGTCTTTTTCTTCCTGCTCAAATAATTCTTCTGTGGTAAATGTTTTCTTTTCTTCCTTTAAATTAAGGCTTACTATCCTTTCACTAGGAATTGCAAAATTTAAATTCTGTCCTTCTACCAGTTGAAAAGTAGCTATTCCGATAACTTCTCCCTGCATATTTAAGACTGGGCTACCACTCGAGCCCGGTGATATAGGAGCAGTAATTTGAATAATCCTTCCGTAATCAGGAATATCTCTTATAGCAGAGACAATCCCATCACTGACGGTGTTTTCCAGTCCTAATGGACTACCATACACAATTATTCTTTCTCCTACTTCGGGGATTGTTTTACTTAAGGATAAAGGATAGACATATTGAGAAGAAATATTTACGGAAAGACGGATAACATCATTTTGTTCATCTCCTGCTACGATATAAGTGATAGGATAAATTTTTTCATCTGCGGTCTTTATCTCGGCAGAGCTTGCCCCCTGAAGTACGTGATAATTAGTAATAACATCACCATTCTGACTGATAAAAAAACCACTACCCAGCTTTAAAAATTCTCCTTTATCATCATAAGTAAAAATAATAACCGTAGAGGGTTTGATTCTTTTTATAAGAGAAGGCAGACTTTCAATTGATTCTTCTTTTTGTTTGGGCAAGGAAGGCAAAGCAGGTTTACTCGTAGGCGCTTGAATTGTTTTACCGTCTTTTAGACTTTTTAGAAGTTCCAGGGAAAAACCACTTTTATAGACTTCTTTGGCATAATACTCCTGTTCTTCTTCCGGTAACTTTTCTAATAAATCGATAAACTCTTTCTCATGTGAGTCGAGATCTTCAAAAGAAGAAAGATAGAAGATAAATATAGAAGGAAATTTATCTTTAATGTAATCTTTTACATTAATTGTTTGAGAGGAAACTGATAAAAACAGAGAAAATATGATGATAAAAACAAAGTTTACAATAATTACTGAAAGAAAGATGTTTTTTTTAATAATAACTCCCCCTTTATAATTAATTATTACTAAACTATATTTTCAAAACTACTCTAATATAACAATACTACGTAATTTCTAGAAATCCTTCTTTTTTTGGAAAATAATTTATAAAAAAAGCCCTTCAGCTAAGTACCAAAGGGCTTGGAATTGACGAGCTCCCCTAACGTTTTCCAGTTGGAACTAAATTATCCAAGATATGCGAAAGATTTATAAACTAAAGGAGTTAATTAGTATTCCTGTTAGTGGTATAAATCCTGTTTGATTGCTCATTACCCTTTATTTATCAATGAAGTATACTCCCCACTCTTATTCTAACCATATATATTATATATATTATATTATAAAATAGGATAAGGACTACCTTCTAAGATTATAAATTAATTAATATCATTCCCCTTTTCAGTTTTAACTTTCTCTAGGGTGTAAATATTTTTTGATATATCGTGATAAAGTTCTTTCGCTTTTCCCTAGTATTTTACAAGCTTCTGAAAAGTTAATATCGCCTTTTATAGCTTCTTTATTTTTCACTATTTAACTCCTGGTATGTTTTCTCAATTAAAGTAACATTATTAGGAATTTTCCCTATCTCCTGAATAATCTTGTCTCTGAATGCCCATAATTCTTTTTGATATTTTATATCATCTTTCGAATAAGTTTTAACTGTTTTAATCTGAGCTTCAATTCTTTTAAGTTCTCCTTCTAAAAAGTTACATCTTTCTTCGCTATAATTTTTACTTAAATCTTTAGGATTTATCTTTTTCATTTTGAATCCCCTTTATTATCTTTATTTTTTTTATCTGCAAATAGTTTATATTCAAAAATACAACAAAAGATTGCATAAGTTATCCATACATACCCGGTATTTATCAAGTCAAAAGGGTTATTTCTTGCCCCTAAACTACTTGCAATCATTAAAGCAAAAAATAAAATAATTATTGGGATAAAGATTGCTAAAATTATCTTTTGGTTTTGATTTATTTTTTTTATCTTTTCAAACCACCCTTGAAAAAGATAAAAAAAACAAGTAATTGATAAACCAACTGAAATAATTGGGACAAGCAACTCCCATCCTGAATATTCTAATCCATTAACTAAATCATTAATTGTCAGAGAAGAGGCTATCAAAGAAAGTATAAAAACAATCCAAATAAATATTCTTATCATTATTTTATAACCTCATTTATTTATTAATTTTTAAGAGATAAGGCATAACCTAAATTGACCGCTGTCGTAAAAATAAAGGGGTCTGGTCTCAACATTTGACATAACTATTACTAAAACCAAAACTCTCCCTTATTAATTTCCTGCAAAACATTTTACTTCAAAATAAAAAGACAGTATAAGAAAACAATTGTTGACTCCCTTAATCTGTCTTTCTACCTGAAAGATTCTTCCCAAAAAATTTTTAAATACTTGATAGCAAACTCTGCAAGATTATTCCTTGTAAAATAGACTTCTTTAATATTTTAACACACTATTTTCTTAATACGACAATTTGATTTAAAAATCCTTCTTTTCCGGAAGAATATTTATAATAAACCAGCCCTTCAGCAAAATGCCAAAGGGCTGGTTATTGTCTGTCTCCCTCAACAGAACGATTTTAGAACTTTTTGTATGAGTAATGAAACTGATTTTATTCTTTCTTTTCTTCTTTCCCTTCCCTCTCCCCTGGTTTATAGGGAAATTTTTCTATAATCTCTGGAAATTTTTCTATCAATTTTTCTAAAGAGCCGGGCTTATGCAAAGACAATAATTCAACCTCTTCTTCTTTAATGACAATAAAAGCCGATGGTCTGGCTTTGACGCCTAGCCCTATTCCTTCGCCAGAACCTTCCTGATCTTTGGCATATTTACCTCCACCAGTTCCTGAGCCCATACCAAATGTAACTTCAACGATAGGGATTAAAGTTAATTTTCCTATCTTTATTTCTTCTCCCACCACAGTTTTAGAAGTTATAAAATCTTTTAACTTTTCAAATAACATTTCTACCTGTTTGGTTATTTCTTCTTTCATTATCAATACCTCCTTAAATTTAATTAATCTTTTTTACCTCTTTTATTGTTTTCCGGAAAGTTTTTGATAAAACCAATTGCAGAACATAATAGGTAATCACAAAACAAAATAATCTGCCCTTTAGAAATAATTCTCCCTCTAAAATTTCCTGATCAAAGATAGGGTTAAGAAAGATATCGTATCCGGAAAAATAAGTGGAAAATAAGGCAACAAAACCACTCAATATCCCGGTATTGGCAGGGTTATCAAAACCATAGGATAACCTTACCCGAAATTCTTGAGGAGCAATATGCTTTACTACTTTTTTAATAAATTGAAATACTTTCGTTAAAAAAGGTTGGTTAAGTAATGCCCTAAAATCATATTTTTTTTCTTTTTTAATTTTTTCCCTTTTCTTCTTCTGTGCTCTTCCTTCTTTTAGATGAATCTGTAAACCAAAAATTTTTAAGATAATTACCAGATTTTGATCCCCTTCTTTCTTAATATGACAGTAAATAGCATTAAAGAACCAATTAACTTTCGCCCACAAAATTAAATCATTGTATTTACTTACCTGAAGATGAAAAAATATTGGTACAAAAAGGATTAATATAATCACTGATAAGCAAATCACTAGAATATATTCTAATATAACTAAAATAATCATATTCCAATTTCCAGGGTATAATTTCTCTCTTTGAAAACTTCAATTTTACTAACAAAAAGCTATAAAAAATTCTTCTTATTTTAGATTATAGATATCTTGAAAGAGCTCTATTAACACCTTGCTAAAGATATCTGATGTTCTCTCATCCCCAGCTTTTCCTTTATATGATATGATATGTTGTATATATATTATCATATACGTTATTCTAATCCAAAATCCTTCTTTTTCTGAAAAATAAATTATAAAAATAAAAAGCCCTTCGGATAAATGCCAAAGGGCCGGTTATTGTCTGTTTTCCCTAATTAGATGAGTAAAGGGAATTGATTTTCCATTCATGGAAGGTTTACTGTTTTCTTTAAACGATATATAGCTTAACATCGCTATTTAGGATAGTCTCTTTCCATTCTTCGGAAATTCCTGAATCGGTGATAACAATATCAAAATCGGTAAGTTCAGCAAAATGCGAAATTTTAATTTTCCCAAATTTTGAAGAATCTACTAATAAAATTTTAGTATCAGAAGATTCGATAACTGCTTTCTTGGTTTCCTTCTCGTAATTAGTTGCACAGGTAACTCCTAATTTTTCAGAAACGCCTGCAGCTGAAATAAAGGCTTTATTGGCCCGTATCTTCTTGATCATATCAATCCCCTCCGGTCTCTCAAACATGAGAGTATCAACATGAAAATAACCTCCGGGGAATATTAGTTTCCAATGCTTATTTTCATAAACATTAAACAAAATATTTAGAGTATAACATATAACAGTTAGGGGTATATTTTCCGGAATAAATTTAGGGAGATTTTCGGTAGTTGAGCCAGTATCTATAATAATCACATCATTCGGGTCTATCAAAGAAGCTGATTTTCGAGAAATTTTAATCTTCTCTTCTAACATTACGGATTCGGCAGTTTGAATTAAATATTTTTCTTCATTTGTATCAACCGGAGAATTCCTCTTTAGGAATGCACCTCCAGAAATAAGAGTAACGATGTTCTCTTTAGATAATTCCCTGAGATCCCTTCTAACGGTCATCTCCGAAACTTCTAATCTTTTTGACAAATCTTTGATGTTCGCAAAACCATCAACAGATAATCTATTTAATATGTAATTAGTCCGATAATTTTTACCTGTCATATTATCTCTCTCTTTTTTTATGATTATAAAATTCTTGCTAAGCCGGCTCCTTTTACATTCCCGGCATTGGCTTCATCTGTATCCAGATGAAAAGCTAACTTACTTTTTTCGGAAACCCTGATTACCACATCCTTATAAATAACTCCATGTTCTCCTGATACTTCCACTTTAACTCTATCCCCATTCTTTACCTGATAATATTCTGCATCTTTAGGTGTCATGTGGATATGTCGAGCGGCTCGAATAGCTCCTTCTGAAAGACTTAAAACACCTTTTGGTCCGATAAATGTGATGGGCGGAGAGTCTTTTGTATTCCCCGATATTCTGGTAGGAAGATCTAAGCCTAAAAAATATCCATCGGTAATAGATAATTCTGCTTGTGTATATTCTCGCAGGGGGCCAAGAATCCTTACCTTTTCAATAATTTTCATATTTGCGCCAACTAGGCTAACCTGTTCATTGCTGGCAAATTCCCCGGGCTGAGATAAATCACGTAATTTGGTAAGTTCATAATCCTTTCCGTATAAAATATCCAAAGAATCCCTGGTTAAATGAACATGATGATTGGATATCTCTACGGGGATAGAAAAAAGATGAGATGATTCTTCTTTTGGTTTTATTTCTTTGTAAATCGTTTCGGTTATCATATCTACAAGTTTTTTATATTCTTGCTCTTCCATTTTTTATCATCCTCGGCTTATCTATTCTTTATAATATCAGAATAATATCAGACACTAACAATCTTTACACTGGCACTACAACCCAGCCGGGTCGCTCCTGATTTAATCATCAATAAAGCTTCTTCAAAACTATGAATGCCCCCTGCTGCTTTAATCCCCATCTTTGGACCAACAGTCCTGCGGATTAGAGCAACATCATGGGCAGTAGCTCCGGCGGTAGAAAAACCGGTGGAAGTCTTTACAAAATCAAAACCAACTTTTTTTACCAATTGAGAAGCTATTACTTTTTCCTCGTCTGATAGTAAACAAGTTTCAATAATTGCCTTGCTAGTCGTGGTATTCCTACAAGCTGTAAATACTGCTCTTAAATCAGCTTCCACAGTCTTTAGATCACCATTTCTTAAAGCACCTACATTAATCACCATATCAATTTCGTTTGCTCCGTTTTCAATGGCATTACGAGTTTCGTAAGCCTTAGTCCTGCTGTCCATTGCTCCTAAAGGAAATCCTACTACCGCACAAACTTTAACTTTAGTTCCCCTTAACTTTTTTGCACAGTATTCTACCCAGCTTGAATTAACACAAACCGTACAAAAACCATACTGAACAGCTTCTTCGCATAATTTTTGCACTTGAGCTTCTGTTGCGTCAGGCTTCAATAAGGTATGATCAATATAACGAGCAATATCAGCAGGTGTGTTAATTTGTAACTTACCACCAACAGAAGAACCTTGTATATTTTTATTACCCGAATCAGATTTAAAAGAAAAATTATCAGAAGAAGATGTCTTCTTTAACTTTGATATTATTTCATCACTAATCTTATCTATCAACTCTTTTTTATCCATCTTATCTATATCCATAATTTTAAACCTCTTCTTTTCATATTTTTATTGATTTCTTTCTGCAGCCATTATTTTATTAACTCTTTTCCAATGTCTCCCACCGGCAAAAGAAGTTTCCAACCAGAGTTTTACCATATCGCGTAATTCATCCGGAGTATGTAATGGGCCACCCAAAGTTAAAACATTTGCATTATTGTGTTCTCTGCTGTTTATAATAGTTTTTAGGTTATAACACAGAGCAGCTCTTATCCCTTTAACTTTATTACAGACCATTGAAGAGCCAATTCCAGCTCCATCGATCATAATTCCTCTTTCGCATTCTCCGCTGGCCACCTTCCTGGCCACCTTAAGGGCAAAATCAGGATAATCCACGCTTTCTTTACTGTAAGTCCCCACATCTGTAACTCGATATCCAATAGCGCGCAAGTAATCTCTAATAATTTCTTTGGCCTCAAATCCACCATGATCTGAACCAATGGCAACACACCCCACTTTATCCCGAACATTATTGGGGATAGGTTGGACTTTTTCAGGGGTAGTGGTAGAATACAATCCACTAACCACATTCTGGATAATTTTTATTCTATTGATATTATCAGTCATTTTCTTTAACCTTATTCTATACTTTAATTAATTGCATCGACGATTCCTACAATCATTGTTCTAACCGGGGCAGTCGAGTTGTTCATAATCAAACGAGAGGAGTTCCCTTCATCAATTACCAGAACCGTATCTCCTACCCCTGCCTGGACGGTATCTAAAGCCAAAACACTTTCTCCTTGTGGCTCTTCTTTATTATTCACAGGCTGAACAATTAAAATCTTATATCCTTGATAAATCGGAAGCTTTATAGTTGAAACTACATTACCGATTACTTTACCTAAAATCATAATTATTCTCCAATATTTACCTGATCAACTATGCCTATAATAGTCAGATCAGAAGGGTTAAACCAATTTTTAAGTCCCAGAGCTGCCTCTCTGCCGCCTTCATAGAATACAATATCATTTATACCTGCCTGAACCGTATCGCAAGCCACTACAGGATCACCAATTTCTTCCAATTTTTCATTAAGAGGCTGTACTAATAATAGTTTTATACCTTGAAAAGATTCTACTTTTTGGGTACAAACTACATTACCAATCACTTTTCCTAATTTCATTTCTAACCTCCAAATATTCAGCCCAATAAAAATTAAATTTATTGTATAAGAATTTCCTTTTTCCGTAATCCCTGTTTTAGTAGATACTCGCTTAGCAAGGCAAGGCGTGCCGTGCCTTCTTGTGCTAACGACTATTCACTATTCACTAACGACTAATTTAACTTTAAACAATTCTAAAATAACCTACCAGAACACAACGTCTTTCCCGGGTAAAAGTTCTTGCTCGGGTTAATCCTTCTCCGGTAGGAGTAGCAATAGTAAAAGAGGTATACCCGGCTCCCCCAAATCCCAAACCACTATAATTTGGTCCATTTTTTATAAAAAGAGAACAATTCATCAATTTAGCCATCTTGGAAAGTTTAGCAATATTCTTGGAATGAATAGAGGCGGTATGTCTAAAATTATGCTCACACTGCACGGCAAAATCTATAGCTTCATCAACATTATTAAAGCGAACCAGAGGAATCACCGGCAAAAGCTGTTCGGTCCAGACTAAAGGATGTTCCCTGTCTACTTCGCAAAACAATATTTTTGTCTGTTGGGAAATGCTTAAAGCAATATCCTGAGCAATCAAATGAGCATCTTTCCCCACATATTTTTTATTTGGAGCTCCCTCGTGTCCCGGCTTTCCAGGATCAGCAATTACCAATTTAGTAACCTTTTCAATTTGCTCACCTTTTAATTCATACGCACCATTTTTTATCATCTCTTCTTTTAATTTATCCGCAATCTGGGAAACAGCTAAAATCTCTTTCTCACATATACAGACAATATTATTATCAAATCCTGCTCCATTCACAATATCACGGCCGGCTTTAACCAGATCAGCTGTTTCATCTACGACACAGGGAGGATTTCCGGGACCAGCAGCAATGACTTTTTTACCACTGTTCATGGCTGTCTTAACTACCGCCGGACCACCGGTTACTACTAATAATCTAATTTTAGGATGTTTCATTAAAATTTGGGCTGAATCGATAGTCGGATTAGCAATAGCACACAGAACATTGGGAGGACCACCGGCTTTTACAATCGCCTGATTGATCAAGGAAATAGTAAAGCAGGAACTTTTTTTAGCCATAGGATGCGGATTGAAAACTACCGAATTCCCACCGGCAATCATGCTTATTCCATTATTAATAACTGAAGAAGTAGGGTTGGTAGAGGGTATTATAGAACCGATAACCCCATAAGCTGCTCTTTCCATCAAGGTCATTCCATTATCATCGGAGTAGGCTGTAGGCTCGAGGTCTTCTACCCCCGGTGTTTTTAAAGCAGCCAATCTATTTTTTTCAATCTTATCTTCTACTCGGCCAAAAGCTGTTTCCTCTACGGCCAATTTAGAAATTTCTTCCAGATTGCTCATAATTATTTTGCGTATGCTTTGAATTATCTCTCTTCGTTTTTCGAGAGTTAATTTCACCAGTTCGAGATGAGTAGCTTCAGCAGCATCAACAGCAGCATTTACTTCTTCAAAAATACCATCTTGACTTGAAGAAGGCCGGTTTAACGAATCATTTGATGTTGCTTTATTAATTTTGGCGCTTTCTAATTTATCAAGCACACTTTCAATTATTAATTTCAAATCTTTTTCGTTTATTTCCATAATTTACCACCTATGTGTAAATCTTTATCTTATCTTTAATAAATAAAATAAGGTTTAATCTGCGGATGAGGGTTGGGAATAATGACCTCTTTACAAAGCAGACCTTTATCACCTATAACCTTTACTGCTGCTTTGACTGCAGCTTCTACTTCTTCTATATTCCCTATCATTTTAATATAGGATTTACCACCCATTCCCACAGCCAATCTAATCTCGCTAATTAAAACATTGGCAGTCTTGGCAGCTATATCGGCAGCTTCAATACTGGCAACTACCGAAAAAGATTCTACTACGGCCACAGCATCCCAAATTTTACATTCAACTGTGCCAATAATTGCCGGAATAATCTGAGAGTGCAAATTGGGAATAAATAATTCGTCAACTATACAGCCTTCTCCAATTTCCTTGCCAGCGGTAAGAGAAGCATCGACTGCTGCCACATCACCAGTAAAAAGAACTACAAATTTTCCCGGACAAATCGTCCTCGCATCTATTATTTTCACCGAGGCAGCTTTTACTATACCATCTAAAGCCTTTATCCCTACTGCTATGCTATTAAATTCTAATACTCCAAGAACGATTATATCCATATCTTACCTATCTTTCATTATTATTTTTTAATAATAATCCTTTCCTCGTCAATATAAGTTACCCTGCCTTTAATGCTGGAGTGTAACCGAGCACCCAATTTTCCCTTAGGGATTTCCGCAATAAGATCACCCTCATTTACTTGTTCATCAATTTTTACTACCGGTTTCGAAGGAACACCCGTATGTTGTTTAAGTAAAATCTCCACCTGGTCGGGATTAGTTTCTATTACCGGTAATGGGCGTAGGCCGTCTTCATCATACTTATCTAATCTCAAGCGATTTTTAATTCTCGAACTGGGGATATTTCTATATTCTTTCATCTCTCTTGGTTTTTTTTCTTTACCCGAAAACTTGGGTTGATAACCGGCTGCCAGAAGATTTTCCTTAATTTTTTGATTTATAATGCGAGGGGATAATTCCATCGGACAGGCAAATACCTCGCAAAGACCGCATTCACTGCATAGAAAAGCATTTTGAATTATTTCGTACGGAAGATCGAGCCCAAAGTTTATCTGTCTCATAATCTTATGAGGATAAAGTTCATGACCTAATAGATAACGAGGACATAAGTCGGTACAATAACTACATTGACAACAGGCGGCTTTGCTTTGCTTGATAATATATTCAATTCTTAAGGTCTTCTTTAAAACTAAGGGATGGTCTCGAGGTAAAACGAGAATCCCGGTAGTAATTTTAGTTACCGGCGTATCAAGATCAAATACTACCTTGCCCATCATAGGTCCTCCCACAATGACTACAAAATCTTCTATCGTAGGCTCACAAAGATTTATAATTTCCCGGAAAGAAGTACCAATTCGTGCAATTATGATACTCGGTTTTTTTACTTCTCCTATACAGGTTAGTGCCCTTCTGGTAACTGCATTACCTTTTTCTGCCATATACACATTTCTTAAAGTCTCTACATTATTTACCAAACAACCTATATCCGGAGGAATTCCGCCTTCCGGAATAACTTTGCCGGTAATTTCCTGTACCAAAATAAACTCGTCACCGACCGGATAATAATCCTTAAGAAGGAATAGTGATATATTTTTCTTTTCGGCAATAGCTTTTTTTATATTTCCCGCAATAGATAGGTCTTTTTTTTTCAGGGCAATTACCCCTTTTTTTGCACCAGTCGACTGCATAATTAACTCTAAGCCTTTTACTACCTCTTCTCCTTGTCTTTCTATAACATATTTATCATTATAAAGAAGAGGTTCGCATTCTGCTCCATTTCCAATTACTACATCATATTTATTGGCTACCTTAATATGGGTGGGGAAACCGGCACCGCCAGCTCCTACTACTCCCATATCTCTTAGCACATTTTCAAGTACCATAAGTCATTCCCCTTCTTCTAAACTATATCTCCTATTTTTTGAAAACAATTTTATTGTGTTCTTCGACCATATCGACAATTCCTACAATTACACAATCGACTGGTTTCTGATAGGTACTTTCCGTCTGTCTTGCAGAACTCCCCTGAGATATTATCACTATCTCTTCTACACCTGCTCCGACAAGGTCTACTGCTACCAAATAATTATCATCTACTTCTCCTTTATAATTGCATGTTTGAGCAAGAAGACATTTCTTTCCTTTTATTCCTTCATCTATTTGGGTACTAACTACAGTCCCCACAATTTTACCAAATATCATCTCAACCTCTTTTTAAGTTTTTCTAAATCTGAAGAAACTGTTTGCTATTCTTTGTCTTTCCTATATACATATTCCCCGTTAATATCTATAGAGTCAACTATAGATATTATGGTTGCATCACTCGGTTTACCTTCGGTAGTAGCTGTCATCCTGGAACTGCTCCCGGCTGCATAAAAGACTACCTCCCCTAATCCTGCTCCCACGCTATCCATTGCTACTAAATAATCACCCTTCCCCTGCATGTTAGAAGGATTAATTTTCTCCAGAAGTAAAAATTTTATGCCCTCAATTTTCGCTTCTTTTCTGGTTGATACAACTGTACCCACTACTTTTGCCAGTATCATTTTCGTTCCTCCTGCATTATGATTGTATCAATTAATCAGTGCTCATTTTTTCTTTTTTGCTTTTGACCGGGCCTCTGCCCAAAGGAAGAACTTTATCTACATTGCTATGTGGTCGTGGAATAATATGAATAGAAATTACTTCACCAACTTTTTGAGCTGCGGCGTTTCCGGCATCAAGGGCAGCTCGAACAGCTGCTACATCACCACGTACGATTGCAGTATTGTATCCACCACCAGTTTTTTCATAGCCCACCAAATCTACTCTTGCTGCTTTTACCATAGCATCTGCTGACTCTACCATTGCTGCAAAACCCCTTGTTTCAATCATTCCTAATGCATCCGTATAAACGTCCATCTTTCTTTTAACCTCCTTAATGTTATTTTTTTAACATTTTTCTTTTCTTTTTTAACATTTTAACACACTATCATTCTCATGTCAACTTTTTTTACTATTTTTTTAAATAATTAATATTTTTATAATTTTTAAATCTTTTTAAAATATCTCTAAAGGCTGTTATTTAGCGGAGTTGGGGGGAAGAATTAATAAATTTATCTCTATTATTCTTTGAAGTTTTATAATTGAAAAATAATAGATTACAAAAGAAGTTAAAATAAAAAAATTTACCTTTGCCTTTGAATTTTCTCCAAATATCCACTCTCTCTAAAAAATTCAAGAGGATTTAAAGGGACCACCATCTCTTCCCTTACTTTAAATGTTTTTTTAAAAATAATATTCATCAAGAACCCCTAAATAAAATACTACAAAATATTTGTGATAAAAATAGGCTCTTTCTAAGAGCCTATTTTTATTATGACTTATATAAACTATTCTAGAATAATTTTGTTCAAAGGTTTTTTTGGTATATGAAGTATGCCTTGATTATCTCTCCAATATTGAGTATCTCCTTTTGAATTTGTCTTTTCAATTACAATCTTTTCCCGGGGTTTTCCCAAAGCTAAAACATATAAAACATCATATTCATCTTTAATTTTTAAGGCTATCTTTAATTCTTCTCTCTTAACTGAACCAAATATACATCCTCCTAATCCTTTTTCTGTTGCACCTAAAAGAATGCTTTGAGCTGCAACACCAGCATCACATTTACAGTTCTGACTTATCTGCTTATCGCCAAGTATAATAATATAGGCAGACGGTCTTTCGTTTTCGGTAGGTCCAGTCCAATCCTTTATATATGCAGCCCAGCCAATATTAGGAAATATTAATTTATTTTTACTCTCCCCGTAAGATAAAACAAACTTTAAAGGTTGCTTATTAGCACCCGAGGCTGAAAGCCTTGCTAAATCTACTAATTCCTCTAACGTTTCTCTTTTTATTGAAAAATCTCCGTAAAATTTACGATAACTTCTGTTTTTTCTAATTAAATCTCTGATCATCATTTGTTTCCCTCCTATAAACATATTTTATACATTTTTTTTATTTTAATATTTTTATCATAATTATTAATACTGCTTTATCGACATTTTAATCAGTAAAATTATGTGTTTGAATCGCATAAATATTCTATTAAATATGTTTAAAAAAATATTAAATTACCGGCCCAATGGTAAAAATATTGGAAAATTGGCCATAACCTAAAACCTCTGCTTTGGTCTTTTTACCAGAAGCAATGGCCTTTACTTCTTCGTATATCTCTTCACCTGCTCGGGCAATAGTGTTTTCTCCTTTCTCTGGAAGCTTAATAAATTTATCAATATGATCAGAAAGATATCTTTCAGTTTTAGGGTTACCGGTTATTTTGAGTACCGGAACAAAGGGGAATCCCTGAGGGGCACCGATTCCGGTAGAAAATATAATTATTTGTACCCCGGCAGCAGCTACTCCAGTTAAAAATTCCGGTTCTCTTCCTGGTGAATCCATAATAAAGAGTCCTTTTTTAGTTATTTTATTACCATATTCGTAGACATCATGAATAGGTCTTGTCCCAGCTTTAACAATAGCACCGAGAGATTTTTCTTCAATAGTAGTTAGACCTCCTTTGATGTTTCCGGTGGTGGGCTGTCCACCACGTATATCTACTCCCATCATCTTGGCTCTTTTCTCCATGCGGGTGACTATTTCCTCAATCCTTTTCTTAACTTCTGGAGTGGCAGCCCTTCGCATTAGAATATGTTCGGCACCTAAAAATTCAGTGGTCTCTCCGAAGATACAAGTCCCTCCATGATCGTATATAAGATCAAAAGCTGCTCCGGCAGCAGGATTGGAAATAAGCCCGGAAGTGGTATCAGAGGCACCGCATTTTACCCCGATAGATAGATAGGAATCATCAAAGGTTTCCCGTCTTATGGTAGAGGCCTTGATAACCATTTCTTGAGCGATACGAGAGCCTTCCATAATAGCTGGAAGCATTCCACCTGTCTTTTGAATACCTACTTTTTTAACCGGTTTCTCAGATTCTGCTATTTTTTCTCTTATCTCATCTATTAATACTGATTCACAACCTAAACTAACCAGTAATACTCCGGCTAAATTGGGGTTTTTACCTAGATTTACTAATGTTCTGGTAACTTGATCCAAATCTACGAGAGTCTGGGTACACCCTTGGTCATGCAGGAAGGCAACCGCTCCCTCCACCTGTTGGGCAATCTTTAAGGTTACATCATTGGCACAAACTACAACGGAAATAATTCCGATATGATTTCGAACACCTACTGAACCATCTTCCCTGGGAAAGCCTAAAAAACTCATTGAGAACCTCCTTTAATATCGCCTCTTCCTCGATTACTCTTTACATTGTGAATATGGACATAATCTCCCACTTTTATTAATTTACTTGCTGCACCAATTATTTCTCCATATTTTATTACAGGAGAACCTGAGGGAATCTCTTTCAAACTAAATTTATGTCCAAAGGGTACATCTTGATTTAATTTAATATTCTTTTTTAGGCTATCAACCTCTTCCTGGATAACTTCGCCAGCTTTTAAATCGTCCAAAGCTGTCGCTACATTATCTTTACTATTAATTACAATCGTCCTTTTTTTAATCAATTATAATCACTCCTTTCTATAAATCAAATTTTCTTTAAATATCTCGATTTCTCCTTTTTGAGAATTTACCCGAATGCGATCCCCGGTTTTAATCACTTTAAGAATATCTTTTTTAAATCCATAAATCATAGGTGTATTACAAATTATTGCTCCTGCAACTGTGGTTGCTTGAACAGTATTACAAAGAAGTGCTAGAGGAGCTTTATTGTTTCGATATAAATAGTAATAACCAAAAGTTTCGCCTGCTCCACCTTTTCCAGCAGGGAATACTAATATTTTTCCGGTGACATTCTGTCCACGACCAGAATGTGCTACTTCTACAATATCTCCGCTTTCCCAATCAATACCAGCCCAAAAAGCAATTAAATCTTTTATCACTAATGCTTTTCCTTCTACTATTGGATGTTTTTTTGAAACACTTTTCCCTTTAAGAACATCCATATTTCCCACCTCCGATCCATCTACCCTCTATTGCTGCATGGGTGCATTCTTTTGTACTTCCAAACCAAACAGGACTTACTTTTTCCTGATCAAAACCGGAATAGAAAAATGCACCTTTTATAGAATTTGTAGCTATTGTCCCTTTTACCTTTGTTCCGGCAAATGCAATACACATACTGTCAGTTATGATAGCTCCAGCTTTTTTAAGAATATCTAAGTAGCCCATATCGGAAGCAGTATCTCTAAAAAGTTTAGTAGTCGAGATAACAAATTTGACATTGGGATGTACTTTTTTTTCGTCAATAATTTTAATAATTTCCATGAATTCTTTCATGGTTACGTGAGGACACCCTAATAAAACATAATCAATATGATTTTCTTTTGCTGTACAGGCAATATTATAAGCCTCTCTTATTTCTTGCTCACCAATTAAAACCTCTTCTACTTTATGATGGTTAGGGCCTAATGCTGTTTCCAATGTAGGAGCTTCAGGCGTAATTCCTACCATATGCAAAAGAGGCAATCCAGATTCAACGGCAATCGTAGCTAAAAGATGTTTTAATTTTGTATAACTTTGACCAACAGAAAGGGGAAGATTAGAAATAACCGGTATTTTTTCTTTCGTTCTCCGACTGATAGCCAAGCTTAAGGCATCAAAATCAGAATCTGCAAAATTATTTACTTCTAATTCATCTTTAATCCTTACTATAACTTGAGCATATCTATTCTGAGATAAATGCATACCAACTTCCGGAACAAAACCAGTAATGGCAGCTGATAGTGAAATTACCCCATCATCTCTTTCACAGCGCGAACCAAAGATCGTGTTGTACCATAGTATCGAAATTGATTCGGCAATACTAACGTGTTGATTTAGTTTACCAGGATATACAAAAAAAGGTAATGCCGAATAAGTAGGAATAACTCCCAATTTTTCATAAAAACGTACTGCACTTTCCATAATCTGGTTCATCTCTTTGATTTCATCTTCTGAGAATTCCAACTGTTTTGCTATATTCAAATCAACAAATTTTGGTTCAATAGTTGCCGGGACACTTAAATGATCAATATCTTGAATTAAATCCCTTATTAATTCTTGTCCCCATTTTCCTCGCCTGCCATAAGGAAAAAACATTACATCCGGAGGCATTAAATGTGCATAACTAATTTCTACCATCTTCTCGGCACCACGTGCTTCACCCATGGCACGAAGTATTTCCATAGCTTTTTGAGGCCCTCTGCCATACTTACCTTCTAATATTTGTTGTTGATATTTATTTAAATACATAGAATTCTCCTATTAAAACTTTGGACAAGATAAAATATGATAACTAACTTATCTAATATTTACTTTTATATGTATCCTTAATAAAGCAATTCTCCCATTAATCATTGGAAGATTTTTTCAAAACAACATAAAATCCTTGTTTTATAAAAGCCATCCTCGAATCTATACCTTTTTTACGAATTGCATGTAGCACTGCATTTTGTACGATTTCTTCAATCTTTGGTGAAGGTTTTTCTACTAAAGTGTATCCACTAGTCCCAGGAAGTAAATCAAGATCTTTCGGAGGGATATTGGTAGTACAGTAAATTAAATTTTCAAAAGCACCGGCTTTGAGAAAAAACTGTTCCCATTTTTGAGGTTCCCATTGATCAGGAGTAAATTGCCATTTTGGGTCTTTTATCATTGGAAGATAATTTCCCAAACCTTTTTCCACAAATATACGCATTAATCTTTTATAATATTCACTCCCAATCGGCTCACTATCATTATTGTGAGCAACCAGAATAACAATACTACCCTCTTTGATTACAGGGATTGTTCCATCAGCAGCTTTAAGTGCCTGATAGTGATTTACTGTACCCTTTCCCCCATGAGTTAGTATAATGTCATATTCGCTATCCACTTCAACCTGAGTATATTCTCTAATCTTATCCACTGCTAATTCGTGAGCCTTTTCCAATTCTCCGGCAAAGACCCCGCAAAGCCTTGCATCTCCGTTTAATATTACATTTACGCTAAAATCGATGCGGGTTCTTTTCGCAACTTCTAAGGCAAATTTATGACAAGGATTATTCTTTAAAACAAGATTTGCAGCATTTTTATTCGCCATAAACTCTGGACCGTGAAATACCTGTGTTGCTTCAATATTTACCATTCCCGGACAAACTGCTTTTCTTCCCCCTGAAGCTCCTGCCATTAAATGTGTTTCTACTAAACCAGTGATAATATGAATATCTGCATCATAAAAAGCTTTATTAACTTTTACCGGTACACCCTGAACCATACCTAATGGTTCTAAATCTTCAGAATAGCAATTATGATCGATAATTTTATATTCATTAATTATATCTGTACCAAAAGCATCTTTTTTCCATTGTGCTGAGGTGGATGCATGAGTTCCACAGCCTACAACAATCAGTGTATTTTCTTTTTTTATACCACTCATTTTTAATCTATTTAAAATAGGTAATAAAATACCTTCTTTATCATCACAATGATAAGGTACCGGTCTGGTATTATCTGAAACTGCAATTGCTACTGTGATACTGTTTGGATCTTTTGGCTTGTCTTCTATAATTTTCTCCAATTTTTTACTTGCTATGGGGTTATCTAATGCTTCTTTAATTTGCCTTAGTGGATTGCTTATAGGTGAAATTGGTTTCATTTCTAATATTTCGCAATGTTTTGGTACTTTTATACTAAATTCTCTATCGAAATATTCTATTTTTATTTCTTTCCAATTTTTTAGGTCTATTCCTTCTTTAAAGTATAATGTTTTTTCTTTCATCTTTTCTTCCTGAAAAATAATTTTACTTATAAAGAGAGGTAAAAGTTAATATCCGTAATATTTTTAGGGGTATTAACTTTTACCTAATCTATTTTTAATAATTAATTTATTTAATCTTTACCCTTCTGTCAATCCCAATTTTTCCAAGGTTTCAGCAGTAGGCTTACCATCACTATCCCAACCTCTTAGTTTGTAATATCCGTCAAGGGCAGGATCCAGGGGTCCGGGAACTTTTCCTGCTCTACTCCCTTCTTTAGAAGGTTGATACACTATTCTAGGTAGAGTATCATCTTTTCGGCTAAATCCCCATTTTACGTTAACTGCTCGCTTTAAGGTTGAGATTCTTTCTCCTACTTTTAGAAATTCCTCTAAGCTCCAATCCCAACCGGTAACGGCATTAAGAGAATTTAGCATATCAGTTATTCCAAAGCCACCAAACATCATAAAATTACACATAGTTACTGCATCTTGTAAGGCACTTAAATCATGGAATTTAGCGGCTACAAAGTCTTTCCCTTCCATGGAAAATCTATCCGGGGCTTCCGTAATCCCCATTTCAGGGTGTAACAGACCACAGGCTGCTTTATAGCAAAGTCCGTGGGTATGACAGGCTCCTCGAGAAGAGGTGGCATAACTAACTGCCAAGGAAAAGAAGGCCCTGGGATCATGGGCGGGGAAGTCCATCCCTTTGACATGAACCGCGAGCTCTGGAGCATTACCTCCGATCTTCTGGGCTGCCCTCACGATCCCCTCAGCAAAGAGTTCGCCTAGTTTTTCCCTTTCACCAAGCTGACGAACTATTTCGATGACCTGGTCACCATCACCCCAAGTAAGTTCTTGACCAAAAGTATCTTTCTTAGTTAAGAGACCTTTTTCGTAACATTTTGTGGCAAAGGCGGCAAAAGCACCAGCGGAGATAGAATCTAAGCCGTAAAGGTTACACAGCTCGTTTGCTTTGGCAACAGCTTTCAAATCATCAACCAGATTACAAGAGCCTAACATCCCTAATGCTTCATATTGAGGGCCGACACCTTCCATGGCAAATTTCTGGGGTTCATCTATATGTATATAACGGTGGCAACGAATGGGACAATTCCTACACGCTATTTTGGCACATTCAGAAATATTAACCTTTAAGGCTTCAGAATAATACGGATAGCTTAATTTTTCTGCTCCTTTTACCCAAACACCACCGGAATCTTCTGACCAATATTTGATAGGAAGGTCTCCTAGTTCTTCGGTGGGGATTACTTCACAGGTAGTGCCGGCTTTTAAGAATGCTTCTGGTGCAGTCTTTCTGATTCTTTCATTTAATTCCCTGGCCAGGGATAGGGCCTTTTGCGGATCAGCAACTTCTGGCTTTTTGGTACCTTTGACGGCAACTGCTTTAAGATTTTTTGCTCCCATTACCGCCCCCAGACCACCTCGACCAGCAAAACTATCTTTATCTACTGCAATACAGGCGATAGCCACTAATTTTTCTCCTGCTATACCTATATCGGCAACACTGGCTTTGGGTTCACCTAATTCCTCCCGAATCATATCTACAGTTACTTCTGTATTTTTACCCCAGAGGTCTGAGGCTTCTCTTATTTCTACTTTATCATCATTTATCCATAAAAATACTGGTTTTTCTGCTTTTCCCTGGATAATTAAACTATCATAACCGGCTTTTTTCAACATGGGGCCCATGTTACCGCCGGCTACAGCGTAACAGATGGCTCCGGTTAGGGGAGATCTGGATACAACTACCCATTTACCGCTTCCCGGAACCACACTGGCCTGTAGGGGTCCCAGGCCAAAGATAAGTCTGTTTTCCGGATCAAGTGCCCCTACTTCTGGTCCTACTTCTTTTAAGAGAATATCGGCAGCAAATCCTACACCACCAACATATTTTTTACAATATTCTTCTGATATCTCCTCTTCACTTACCCGAGTAGTGGTTAGATCGACTCTTAATATCTTTCCCCAATATCCCTTTAACATAATTTGTTCCTCCTTTTTATTTGAATTATTTAATTTCGCAAAAGTAAAAGATAATTAATTAAAACCCTCCTTCCTTTTATATTTTAACCTTTGCCTCTCCTTTCCAAACACGGGAGGAATAATCGTTTCCTTTTGTTCCCTATCGGTCAATAGGCCGTGGATAATAACTTTAGGTCTATTGACTCGGAGATTTCTATTTAGAGCCTATTCCTTTGGTTATTTTTAAATCTCTCGCAGCCTTATACATTGCCTCATAATCCTAATTCTTCTAATTTTTCTTCTGTTGGTTTGCCATTATTGTCCCAACCCCTATATCGATAATATCCTAACAGTGTTTTCTTAAATGGTTCTGGAATTTTACCTTTTCTAATCCCTTTATCTCCTGTATTAAACATTTTTTGTGGAAGCATATCGTCTTTACGACTTAGCCCATCTTCGATGTTGATCTGTCTTTGTAAGGTAAAAATACGTTCACCAATCTTCATAATATCTTCTGGTGTTAATTCTCATCCTGTTGTAAAATTTAAGAATTTAAACGTGAGACTATAGCAAATTTTGCACTTCCTATTATTTTCGTTCCCTGGAATGGTCCTGTAGCAAAAATTATCTTGTTCTTTAAATCCAAAGCATTTGTTTTTGCCGGAACTTCATCGTGTAAATATTTTGTAGCCAGCCCCGCCCCGCCTATATATTTCTTAAACAACTCCTCAGAAATATTTTCTTCTTTAATTTTCTGATTACTTAAATTCACTCTGAGCAATTTGCTCCAGATACTTTTAGACATTAATTTATTCCTTAAATCTATTTTTTTCTCTTAAATATAATTTACTCTGATTTTAAAGCTAAAGCGTGCATATCATTTTTAATATTTTTATACAGATTTCGATATATTTTATAATATTCACGATACATTTCGTGATTTTTCTGATTAAATTCTATCCTCTTCCAAGTATCTTTCCCTCCTGCAGCTTTCATAAGAGAAGAATAATCATCAAATAGACCCACTGCTTTTGCCGCCATATAAGCCATCCCCATTTCTGCACCAATAATTGTATTTGGAACAAATTGATCATGCCCAATTACATCACTTACTATTTGCACCCAAAGAGCGCTTTTTGTTCCACCACCGCAAGCAATCACTTTCGATACTTTAAGATTATCCTGCTTAAAAATATCAAAATGGTGTTGGAAACTATAAGCCGTACCTTCTAACAATGCTCTATATATGTGGGCTCGGGAATGAGAAAGAGTGAGTCCCATAATTACTCCTCGAGCTAATGGATCATTAATTGGGGTTCGTTCACCGCTAAAATAAGGTAAAATTATTAACCCTTGCGAACCCGGAGTAATTTTTTCAGCTTGCTGAATAAGTAAATCATAGGCATTAATTTTTATTCTTTTTTGCATTATTTTTTCGACATCTCCAAAATTATCCCGAAACCATTTAGTTAAGGCCGCACTAGTTGCTGTTCCTCCTACAACAAGATACTTACCAGAAAATAAAAAATGGGGTAAAATCCACAATTCTTTTGTAGATGGAATTTTATTGGTAATTATAGATATTATACCGGTTGTACCGTAAACCAGTGTTGCTTCCCCGGTCTTAGAACTCCCTGCACTAATTATTTCAGCAATTCCATCAGCGGTGCCAGTTATAACTGGAATACCTTTATTCAATCCCGTTTCTTCTGCAGCTCTTTGACTGACTCTTCCGGCAATATCTTTAGCATTCTTCAACTCGGGAAATAAATTTAAAGGAATATCGAAAAATTCACAAATTTCTTTATTCCAACAGTGTTTATTAAAATCATAAAAGGGACCAAAGAAAGCTGCCTGAGAATGATCAAGAACATAATTCCCAGTTAATTTAGAGATTATATAATTTGTGCTAGTAAATATTCTTTTTGTTTTTTTAAATTTTTCAGGTTCATTCTTCTTGTACCAAAGTATTTTTGGTCCTACTGACTGGGTAGTAAGAGGTTGTTTATTTATTTCTAATAATTTATTCTCACCTAATTTTTGAGTTATTTCTCTTATTTCATTCTGTGCCCTCGTATCTATTCCATAAAGTATAGCATTCCTTAAAGGTTTATTCCTATTATCCACAGGTAACATACAAGGGCTCACTCCACTACACCCAATACCAATAATCTCTTGGGGAGAAAAAGAAATCTGAGTAAATAGTTTTTGAACTATAGTCTTGAATCCCTTCCACCAAGTTTCCTCTGCGTCATGTTCAAACCAATTCGCTTTAGGTTGGATATAATTATGTTCAAGGTATGATTTTTTAATTATTTTTAGGTTTTCATCTAATATTACTCCCTTAACTCCTTGGGTACCAATATCCACTCCTAACAAGTAACGCATCGTCATAACCTCCCTGTGTTTACCTCTTTATAAGAATTGCCTTTTTAATGTGAAATTTTAAAAATCATACACAATTTGTTTTGTTGTAAAAATTCAATAAATATATGAAAAATAAATATAGTAATTTATCTCGTATTTATAATTTCCATTATTTAAAAAGCGGCAATAATCATGTAATAAGCATTTAAATTACATTAATACCGCCGCTTTGTACACTGATTATAAAAAATATCTCAATTCCCAAACTTCGCTGCAATCATATTCGCCAATAGAAATCATTTTTTATAATCTACACTGACAAACAAATTATTCACTCATGAAGGTGAAATTAGCAGCATCAGCTTGCTTAGCTAGGTCATTCAAAGCTTTTTCAACAGTTTTGGTTCCCATCAACATTTCCTGCAAAGCTACCACCCACATATCAGCAAAAGTAAAGACTTCTGCAAATTGTGATGGCAATAACCTTGCTTTTGATAACATCTGTTGGTCTACTTGGTAATAATTCCCCATTTTTTCAAACATTGCTTTGACTTCAGAATGTTCCACAACTGATGCTCTGGTCGGATCAAAATTATTATAATTTAGTGACGCATCAAGCAATCTTTCTTTTGAAGTTGCCCACATAATGAAAAGCCAGGCTGCTTCCTTATTTCGTGAGGCATTATTCATTGATAAACCCCAGGTCCAAGTATTACTCACCTCAACAGTCGGGATCATAGCATAAGCCATATTGCCTACGACCTTAGAAACTTCGGGATCCCATTGTTCTGCTGCAAAGAAATTACAATCAGCTCCGCTGGCAGCACGCCCGGAAGTTAAGGCATCTTTTACGTCATACCAGTCATAACTAGACCAGTCCTTGGAGCAGCCTGCTTTGATCAATTCCATATATTTCTTATGAATTTCTATGGATATGTCACTATTTATAGCGCATTTACCATTTTCATCAAAGTAAGTTCCACCAGCAGCATATAATAGGCACGTTGGAACTAATATTACTGTACCAGGACCTCTGATTCCTCTTACTGCCAGGGCATCCATATCTTCTTTACCGTCTTCATCCAGGGATTTTTGTAATGCCTTGGTTGTTTCAATCCATTCATCCAATGTAGTAGGCACTGTCAATCCGTATTTATCGAAAAGATCCTTACGGTACTGAAAAATATATCCTTCAGCCATTACCGGAACAGCAAACAGTTGTCCTGAAACTGAATTGGATGCCATTAACCCTTCAAAGAAATCAGCTTTATCCCAAGCTGGATCAGTCAAGTTCGGATCCTCAATATATTGATCTAACGGTGCCAGAAAAGGTTTAAATTCCCAGATAAATTCTGGTCCTATCATACTAATGTCATATTCATCAGAACCGGTCGCTAAAACCATCCTTTGTTTTTCAAAAAATTGCTGTTCGGAAAGGGCATAAAGATTAACCTTTATTCCCGTAAGTTTGGTAAACTCATCAGTATAGTCAGTTATGGAATTAGTATACGTATGTTTATTCATCAATAAATTAATCGTTTTGCCCTCAAATTGTCTCCAATCAATAGCATTTGCACTTATCGTAATTGCAAATAGAACAACAAACAAAACACTTATTAAACCTGAAAATAATAATTTCCTTTTCATAACATTTTACTCCTTTTTTGTATTTTTTAAAATTTTTTTCTTACTAAAACTAGAAGATACATGTTTAAATCAATTTACCACCTCCTCTTTATCCCGAAATAGATACCTACTATTATACACCTTTATACACCTTGATATCTATTTTTCGGGCAATCAATTAAGATAATAAATTCAGGTAAAATATATTTGTATTACTAACTAATATATACTAATATTTTTCTTAACTATTTGAAATTGTAATTGAAATACGATATGTACCTGGAATAACAGCATTCTCAAATGCTTTCTGAATATTTTTTAGAGAGTATTTAGCTTCTATAAGTGGTTCTGCATTAATATTTCTTTTACTTAATAGAGTTGCTGCCTCTTGATAATCTTTAGTAGAGCAACCATAAGTTCCAATAATTTCCCATAAATTATAATGAACCATATTTGGTTCTAAGGTCCAACCTGGAACAGGATAACCAGCAGCAAAAATTAGAAAACGACATCCTTTAGGGGCTATTTGTATCGCCTGGTTATAGGCTGAAGTTGCACCTACGGCAATAATAATAGCATCTATTTTTTCTCCTTCATTTAAAAATTCTTTTATTTTTTCTTCTACGTTATCTTTACTGGGATTAATAATTTTACTAAAGCCAAGGCTTTTGGCAGTCTTTAATTTATTTTCAAATAATTCAGAGATTATTACATCTGCTCCATAATACTTTGCTACCTGGGCATTTAACAAGCCCATTGTACCTGCACCTATTAATAAAACATTTTCTGCTTTTTTTACCCGTAATCTATAAATTCCATGGATTACAGTGGCTAATGGTTCTACAAACCCAGCTTCCTCAAAAGGTAAGTCTTTTTTTACTTTAAAAACATGCTTGCTTTTAGCCACTTGATATTCGCCACAACCATAAAATCCATACACACCATCTTCATCCGGAAATTTAAGCGATTTATTACTTAAACTATTTTCGCAATAAATAGAATTCTTTCCTTTTCTACAATTACTGCATTCCAAACATGGTCCATAAATATTTACTATTACATGGTCACCTATTTTACAATTTTTAACTTCACTTCCAATCTGAATTACCACCCCAGAATTTTCATGGCCAAAAGCCATTGGATAAGGCTGGTGAGGCCTATCACCCAACCATTGCTGGTAATCAGTAGTACAGATATTGCAAGCTTTATTATTTATTAATACTTCATCAGCTTTAATAGAGGGCATATCTTTTTGATGTACTTCTGCTCGTTTATCTGCTACCAAAACACCATATTTCATTTTGTCTCCCATAATATTTTTCCCCTTCCCTTTTTTTAACTCAACTATCTATTTTTATAACACCTGATATTTAAACTTGCTATTACTACTTTTTTTAATTTATTTTCAAATAAATAATCCTTTTTTATTTTTCTAATACTAAAACTTGTCATCCAAACACACTAAAGTATTAACATCAAATAAATGCATGTGGTTTGCATCAAAATGTATGTAGACCTCAGCATCCTGATTAAATTTAATATTAGGTTCGATTTCAGTAATAATTATTTCCTCGCCTAATTTCATGGTAAGTTGGTTTATTTCTCCTAAATTCTCAAAAACATCAACTTTTGCCATTACTGATTCTGAAAAATCATTTTTATTAGAGCTAACATGGACTCTTTCTGGTCTTATTCCAAGGATATATTTCGTATCCGGTTTTAATTTATTTTTAAAGCGATCCGATAGAGATAATTTATAATTTCCACCATGTATAAATAAATTACTATCTCCTTTTTCAGTATGAACATTTAAAAAATTCATAGGAGGTTCACCGATAAAACTTGCTACGAATTTATTAACTGGCTTTGTGTATATTTCGCTAGGACTTCCTGCTTGCTGCAAAACTCCAAAATTCATAATTATTATTCTATCAGCCAAAGCAAATGCCTCCAACTGATCATGGGTAACATAAATAAATGTTTTCTTCATTTTGTTATGCATTATCTTTAAAGTAGTTCTCATTGTTACCCTCATCTCTTCATCTAAGTGAGAGAGAGGTTCATCTAATAAATATACATCGGCTTCTCTTATTAAACATCTAACTAAAGAAGTTAATTGAGCTTGTCCCCCACTTAATGCTTTGGGATAACTGTTTAATGTGCTTTTATCGATTTTAAATAATTCAATCAATTCATCTAATCTTTTATTATTCTTTATATCTTCATCTGTAGCTCCTTTTACTTTTAAGGGAAAAATAATATTTTCATAAACTGACAAATGTGGATACAATGCATAATTTTCAAAAGCTAATCCAATATTTCTTTTGCTTGCCGGCATATTAGTTACATTTTTATCCCCAAAATAAATGGTTCCAGAATTAATTTCTTCCAAACCTGCTAACATTCTTAAGGTACTTGATTTCCCACAACCAGAAGGTCCTAAAATAGCTACAAATTCTTTGTCTCTACAATGAAAACAAAGATCTTTTACAGCATGAATATCTCTTTTTTCTCCGTAATATTTATTTACATTTTCAAGTCTTACTTTAATTTTTGATTTTTTATCAGTTTTTTGCATTTATAGGATCCTTCCATGGTAAATAGATTCTTCATCCTGACAATTAAATAAATGTATCCTTTCAGAATCAATATTAACCCAAATTGGTTTATTTAATAAATCTTTAAAATTTATTTTAGATTTTACTTTAATCATTTTTCCCTCTGAAATCGATACAGTAATTTCATAACTTGAACTCATCGCTTCAATAGCAGACAATGTTCCATTGATACTATTCGGTTTTTTAATAGTAGATATAGTTATATTATTAGGTCTAATACCAAGTAAAACTTCTTTCTCTTCCCATTTTTTGAGATTTTCTTTTTTTGATTCGAAGACAATATCTGTTTTTTGTTTTTTTAATTCTATTTTAAAATTACCTTCTTCTGTATGAAGTATTCCCTTAAAAATATTTATAGGAGGATCCCCAGCTAATTTAGCTACAAAAACATTATTCATCCTGCTCCAAATATCTTCTGCAATAGCTAATTGTACTAACTCACCTTTTCTAATAACTAATATTCTATCACCGATAGAAAGTGCTTCTCTATAATCATGAGTTACATAAATTACAGTACATCCTAATTTTTGAAAAATACTTTTCATCTCTCCTCTCATCCTATGGCGCAAAACTGCATCTAAATGAGCTATTGGTTCGTCTAATAAAAATACTTTAGGTTTTCTTACTAAAGTTCTTCCTAAGGCAGTACGTTGTTTTTGTCCTCCACTTAACTCAGTTGGCTTCCTATCTAATAATTCACTTATTTGAAGCAATTCGGCTATTTCTTGTACCCTTTTATCTATTTTTTCCTTATTAAATTCTTTTCTTCTACTTGGAGCCTTAAGTGGATAAGCCATGTTTTCTCTAACAGTCATATGTGGATATAAAGCATAATTTTCAAAAAACATAGCTAATTCTCTATGATTGGGAGGGATATTACTAATATCCTTACCGTCTAAATAGATTTTTCCACTAGTTAATTCTTCTAAGCCCGCCAAACATCTTAAAGTAGTAGTTTTACCAGCTCCTGTAGGGCCTAACAAAGTTATTGTTTCTCCTTCTTCGCAATTAAAAGATAAATTTTTAACTGCAGTAGTTTTACCGAAATTTTTAGTTATGTTTTTTACTTCTAATCTATACATATTTTATCTCCTCTTGCTTATCCTTTTACTGCTCCAAAAGTCAATCCTCTAGCCATATTTTTTTGAGCAAACATGGCTATAATCAATTGGGGAATACTAGATAGAATTATTGCTGCAGCCATTTGACCCCACAATGCTGCTTCATAAGAAATAAAACCTAAAGCACCAGTAGTTACTGGCATAGTATTTCTTCCGCCGATTACCAAAGCAAATAAAAAATTATTCCACTCAAAAATAAAAGTTAAAATTGCTGTTGCAGCTAAACCACTCTTTACCATAGGGAAAGTTATTTTCCAAAAAGTTTGAAGAGCTGTATACCCATCTATACGTGAGGACTCTTCTACAGAAGCTGGTACATCGCTAAAGAAACTTCTACTTAGCCATATTGTAAAAGGAATTCCAATAAGTTGGTAAGCAAGGATAAGCGCAAGATGATTATCCAACAAATTAAGTTTATTAAAGAAAATATATAAAGGAAGAATAATTGCTAATTCTGGACCAAACCAAAAGCTAATTAATGTAAAAGCTACATTCTCTCTTGTAGATTCTTTTTTAAATTTTGCTCTGGTTAGAGTATATCCGGCACCAAATCCAATAATTAATGACAGAAGGGTTCCGAAACCAGCAATAATTAAGCTGTTTATATAATAACGCGAAAAGTTCAAAGTTGAAGCTGCAGCTCCGGTTTGGCTTGTTTTAAATAAACTTTTATAATTATCCCATGAAGCATCAAAAATAAATTTAGGTGGATAACAAGTAATATCGCCAGCTGTTTTTAAAGAAGTCAAAAATATCCACACAAAGGGAAATAAAATTACAACAGCAACAATAAATAATAAAATATACAATATAACTTTAGTTTTTATATTCTTTGTTTCATCCATTTTTTTATATTTTCACCTCTATAAATATAAATTATTGATTATTTGTCATGATTTGACAGTAATTTATTTTTGATATTCAGTGGCTTTGGTCCAACGATGAACAAGTTTATAACTAATATAGAAAATAAATATAAATAATATTAAGACTATAGAAGTAGCTTTAGCACCCTGTCCATACTTAAAAATATTCATATAAGCAAGTAGATGTAAATTAGTAGTTACGTTGCCTGGACCTCCACCAGTTGTTGCGTAAATTATATCAAATGTCTTTAGTGAAAGTATAAGCCTAAAAATAAGGGCTACTAAAATTAAAGGAGTTACTAATGGAAAAGTAATTTTTTTAAAGATAAATAATTTACTAGCTCCATCAACTGCAGCCGCCTCATAAGGTTCCTTTGGTAAAGCTTGAAAACCGGCTAAAATAATTATGGCAACAAAAGGGATATTAATATAAGCATCGATACAAACTAAGGTCATTAAAGCCGTATTTGGATTAGAAAGCCAACTAACCGCAGGAATCCCCAGAAAAGATAATAGATAATTAATAACTCCATGTTGTGGCAACATTAATTTCCACATAAGGGCGGAAAGTACCGGGGCTACCATCAAAGGAATTAAAATAATTGATCTAAAGAATGATATTCCTTTTAGTTTAACACTAAACAGCCATCCAACAAAAAACCCAATTGTTATTTCAATAAACAAACTTACTCCTGAAAAAATACCTGTCACCTTTAACGCATTCCAAAAATCAGGATTAGTAAACATTTCTATATAATTTCGCAAACCAACAAATTTAATATTAGATATAGCTAATTTCCAATTCGTAAAAGATAAACCTATCCCGGTAAAAAATGGTATTATTCCTACAAGCAAAGGGATAATTATAGCAAGCCACAAAAAATATTTTAATTTATTATTCTCAATTTCTTTTGCACTCTTTTGAACCTTATCTTTTGGCAATTGTCAACACCCTCTTCTTCGATAATCTAAAAAATAACATTACCTATCAACTTATTATATATAATATTTCTAAAACTAATTTTATTTTTCTTTTTTCTCCCCACTTGTGCAAGTGGGGAGTTTTTATGACATTTCTTTTAAGATAATTTATACTTACTCATTACATCGTTTACAGTAGCACCTTTATGAACTATATCTTGTAAACCTTTCAACACTCTTTCCATTTCTTCTACTGGCCGCTGCCATACATTTCTTCCAAAAATGGTACCCTTGGCACCTGCATCAATCCCATATCTGGCAGTTTCAAAAATACCTTTAGTACCATCTTTTTTAGCTCCTCCTAACATTACTACCGGTACATGCGAATTCGAACAAATGTTAGCAAAAACTTCTTTATTTTCAATTGTATGCTCGGGATAAGGAGCTTTTAATATATCTGCTCCCAATTCAAGAGCTAACCTACAACCATCTGCTATAATTTTAGGATCTCCTTTTTTATCTTTAGGAATATACTGTCCATCTGTAGTTGGTTCCACCATTACCGGCATATTATATTTGTCTGCTTCTGCAATTATTTCACAAGTATGTTCAAGGTATTCCATAGACAATTTAGGTTCTAAACCAAGAGGAAAATATACTTTTACAGCATCTACATCATATTTAACTGCTTGTTCAATTCTTGCTGTTAAACAATGGCCTAAAATACAATCAGAATTCTCTAATGGTAATTTCCATTTAGACCACATTTGATTGTAATCTATCCCCATTATTATACCGGGTCGATTCTTTAAACTATTTAAAAAATTATGGGCTAATTTTAAAATCCCAAAATTTATAAGTAAAGCTTCCGCCCCTAAATTAACAAATTTTTTAAGAGAAATTAATGGATCTTCTAAGCCCTCCATAACAGCCATAACACCATGGTCCATAGGTATTATTACTGTTCTACCATCCTCTTTACTAAATAATTTTTGTATTCTTTCTGATTTTGTTTTCATAAACTTAGACTCTCTAAAAAAGTAATATTATTCATAATGCTTAATGATTACTTTTTTGAAAGCATTCCTCCTTCTTTTTTTTAAACTATACATTACAAAATATTTTATTAATTTAATATTCTAAATTTTCTTTGCTTTTTTTATATTTTAGATAATTTTACCTCCTAATTTTTTATCAATAGTTTTATTATGTTTACTAACTAAATTTTTAGCACAGGCTTCATCGGTTATTAATATGTCAATTAGACGTCCTCTTAGAGCCCCTACAATGGCTTTGGTCTTTTCTAATCCACCCGCAACAGCTATTGTTTTTCCGGGAACTTTTACTGGTGCTCCTATAAGTTTTTCTCTAAGTTTTGGCAAAACCTGTAAACCATTTATATCAAACCAATATCCTAAAATTTCTCCTACCACACCCTCTTTAATAAGATTTTTTAATTCACCCTTATCTTCAAGTCCATATTTAGTTATTAATCCATTTTTAATATTACCAATGCCTACAATAGAAAGTTCAACTTTCTCTATCATCGATAAAGTATTTCTGACTAAATCTTGGTCTTTAATTAGTTGAGCCACTTCTATAGAATCGACTCTTGCAGGAGCCCAAAGTCCATAAAATGAAGCATTAAGTTTCTCAGCAATTTTACTACCTATGGAATAAGGATTCCATGAAACATTTGGAAGCAAATTCCCAAACAAAGAAATAATTTTTAAATCTTTGTTAACTAATTTAGTTTCAGAAACTAAGGTATCAGCAAAATATTTCAATGTATCTCCCATGCCTACTCCAAAAAATTCAATTTGGGAAAATTTATCATCCAAATATAGCGCTGCTGCTTTACCAAGATCTTCTTTGAGTAATTTACCGTTTGAAGAATAATTTGAAGGGACAATAACAGCATCGTCTAAATGAAATATATCTTTTAGGGTTTCTTCTAAAGAAAGTAAATTATATCTTTGGTGCACTATTTTTATTTGAACAATACCTTCTTCTTTAGCTTTAATTAACATTCTTTGCACTTTTGCTCTGGAAATATATAGTTTGGAAGCTATTTCCGCTTGCGTAAAATTTCTTACATAATAAAGCCAAGATATTTTAACTAAAATATCAATCTTGCTGAACATTTACTCATCCCCCGTGCAATTGTTTTTTTTATATCATAAAATTATATCTATGTCAAGATATTTTTAAAAAATTGTTATTTACAAATCAAAAGTGAACCGCTTTTTTAATGATTTACGCTTTAAAAGTGAACTCCTAAAAATAACTCAAAATTGTATTAATATAGGATTAAAAAGTGAGGTCCTGGAGTGAACCACTACATGAGAGAATCCAACTTCGAATTACACCAGATAAAAAATCTGGCTTGTCTGAAGTAAAATTATGGCATAAAGGTGAGCTTTTAGGTATACAAAAGGTTAAAAATAGTAAGCTTAATTTAGTTCACTTTTAAAATTTAACTAACACTTTTTTTAATATTTTTTATAGGCTATCATTCCACAATTTCTTACTAAAATATTTCAAAGAATGACATAGATTATAATTAAACAATCATAATATATAGAGAGAGTTTTTAGTTGGAAGATGGAGACAAGGTGAGAGAGAGAAAAAAGGAGAATGTATTCTATTCTTTTGGTGTTAATATAACCTCTAATGGCAGTTGAGTACTTGCATTAATTAACATTTTTGCTTTGAATCCGAGGGCTACGAAGTTTTTAGTAATTAATTTTATATTAGATTCATTTTTGGAGTGTTTCTGTTTTTTATTATATTTACACCTGCTTCCACTGCAATTGCAACTTTTCTTTTTTCCGTTATTAGAATGTATTATTATATGGATTATGTTACTACTTATATTTATTTTATATATTGTAGCGGCTACTACTGTTTGAGCTATTAGGCGGTGTAAGATTTTATAGTAAATATCTATTCCAATTCTTTTCCTGAAGTAAGAAAAAGTAGAATGAGCGGGGGTTTTAAGAAAATTATTAAAACCACAAAGAACAAAAAAACGCGAGTCAAATTGTAAGCTCTCAGCCAATCTTCGGTTTGATTTTACTTCACCCAACCAGATTAAAAGTTGGGCTTTAAATAGAGACACTGGGTCATAAACTAATTCTCTATCGGTGGTGTATTTATCTTTGATTATAGGATAAATAAAGCTCCAGTCTATAGATTCAAAAATAATCTTTAAAGGATCATCTTTTTTAATTTTCTGGAGAGCTTCATAAGTAATGAAAGAAAGCTGCCGACCTTTTGCTTTTTTCATAAGAATAATTGCACCAAAATTTATTTTAAACAAGCGTAAGTCTATAAAAGTTAACCAAAGGTGCCAGGCACCTTTGGTTAACTTTTATAGATAAATTGGTTAATTGGTTAAAGCTATAATTTTTCAATTAAAAATAGGTTTTTAAAATAAGGTTTTTTTCGGTTTTGAAGAATGTTTCGGTATATTACCTTTCATTTTTTTTCTTAAAAAAGCAGGGATTTCTAAGTCTTTATCATCTATTAATCGATCTTTAATTTTAAATTCATCTTCTATCTTTAGATTATCTTTTTCTGCATAATTTTCTTTAAATAATTCTTTTTTATTTACTTCTTCCTTTTCTTCTTCTTCTTCTTCAATATTTTCTTCGCACTTTGTAGCAATGACAGATACTCTTATTTCGTCCTGCATTTCCTCATTAATAATTGCCCCAAAAACAATATTTGTATCTTGCCCAACTGCTTTAGATATGATATCAACTATTTCGTTTACTTCAAACAAGCTCATATCTAAACCGCCGGTGACATTAATCAATAATGATTTTGCTCCTTTTATGGATACCTCTAATAAGGGACTGGAAATTGCCATTTTTGCTGCAGCATTTGCTTTCTTTTTCCCTTTGCCTGTTCCAATACCTACTAAAGATAGACCAGCATCTTTTGCTACGGTTCTCACATCGGCTAAATCTAAATTTATTAATCCAGGAATAGTAATTAAATCAGCAATGGCCTGAACAGATTGACATAATACTTTATCAGTCATTTCAAAGGCGTTTTTCATGGAAGTATCTTTAGAAATAATTCTTAACAAACGGTCATTAGAAATTGTAATTAAAGCATCTACTTCATTTTTTAATTCTTCTATCCCGGCCTCTGCTTGTAATTTTCTCTTTTTACCTTCGAAAGCAAATGGTTTAGTTACTACGCCTATAGTTAGAATACCATGCTGTTTTGCTATCTTTGCCACGACTGAAGAAACTCCACTTCCTGTTCCTCCACCCATACCGGATGTAATAAAAATTATATCTGCATTTTCCATGGCCTTAGAAATTTTATCTTTATCTTCTTCGGCTGCTTTCTTGCCCAATTCGGGATTACCACCGGTTCCTAAACCATTGGTTAGAGATTTACCAATTTGAATCTTTTGTCCAGCTTGAGATAAGGACAGGGCTTGTAAATCCGTATTTATAGCAATTAGATCAAGATTGCTCATCCCTTGTAGATTCATTTCCCGAATAGCATTATTCCCCCCTCCTCCAATACCAACTACTTTAATATTTACAAATTTATCTACGTCTTTTTGGGGAGGGTTTATAGGTCTACCTAAAAATTCATCTTCTTCCTTATTCTGAATTTCAACCCTTTCATTAATCCCCCCTGATGTGTCCCTAATTAGTTCTTCTTTGTAATCTATAATTTTACTGAATCCCCGCGCTAATCTCTTCTTTTTCAAAAGATATCACCTCTTGAGCTAATTTATAATAATCAACAGCCCCGTGAGACTTGGGGCTATAATGTAGAGCCGGCGTACCCTGACTGCTGGCCTCTACTAAAGTTATATTTTTTCTTATTATCGTTTTAAATAACTTATCACTAAAATATTGTTTTGTTTCAGCTATAACTTCCTTAGATAAATTACTTCTTGTATCGGCAATGGTAATTAAAATATTTATTTTTAAAGAATGGTTTAAATTCTTACGTACGATTTCGGTTGTCTCTATAAATTCTTCTATCCCCCTAAGAGCAAAATAATGTGGCTGCATGGGGATAATGACTTCATCACAAGCCTTTAAAGCATTTACGGTCAGGATCCCTAAAGAAGGGGGGCAATCAATAAAAATATAATCAAAAGGGACTTTGCACTCTCTAATACTCGCACCTAAAAAATCTTCTCTACCTATTTGGTCAATAAGTCTATACTCTGCACTGGCAAAGTCAATATTAGAAGGAGCTAAAAATAAATTATTTTCGCTATTTATTTTTAACTTCATTATTATTTCTTCTAACTTCAATTTATTCTTAGAGCGATGAGGTTCTAAAATATTTAATACAGTTTTAGACAAACTATCCGGTTCAAAACTTAATCCCAAAGTAGTATGGGCTTGAGGATCTAAATCAATTAATAGCACTTTTCTCCCTAATGATGCTAAGCTTGCTCCTAAATTTATGGTAGTGGTAGTCTTTGCTACTCCGCCCTTTTGATTAGCAATAGATATTATCCGCACGCACTCTATCTCCCTAAAAGAATAAAAGTGAATTTATTTTTTTGCTAAATATTATTATATAATTATATCATAATTTTTTAAATATAGAAAAGAATTTATAAAAATAAAAAATATTCTATCTTTTTAATTAACTGCTTTATATTTTTATTCTACATTATTTTAAAAAATCCTTCTTTTTAATTAATTTTTTTAAAAATAATTTTTTATTTCGACAAAATAAGGTTACTTTTCTCTGTCTTTTCTTTCTCTTTTTCTTAGCTTGATACTCGATGCTATAATTTAATTGTATAAGAATTTCCTTTTTCCGTAATCCCTAATTAGTTGTTAGATCTAAATACAAGTTTTTAGTTACCATTATACAGCTAAAAACTTAAAGCGAAAAGCGAAAAACCATAATTCAAAACTCAAAACTTTTTCTCTCAGTACTAAATTTAAAGTTTTAGTTTTTACTTCTTTATCTTTTCATTTTTGCTATATAGATACGAGATAAGAAAGATGAAACTCAATAGATAAAACAGTATATTTAAATTTTAAATTTTGAGCTATGGCTTTAAGTTTTGCGCTTTTCGTTTTTCGCTTGGCTACTAAATATTATTCACTATTCACTAACGACTAATTTAATAATTTGACTTTTTTAAAATTTATATATATACTTGGTGTTAATAACTACTATTAATATTAACTAATGGTTATTTAGTAAAAATTATGAGGGGGATATTTTTATGAAATTACAAACACTAAATGAAATGCTAAGAAACAGTGTAAATCTTTATGGTGATAGAACTGCTTTCAAAGTAAAAAAAGATGGAAAATTTGCGCCAATTACTTATCAAGAATTTTATAAAAAGGTAGAAATTTTTGGTACAGGATTACTTAGCATCGGAATAGAAAAATTTGACCATGTGGGTCTGGTAAGTGACAATCGCTTTGAATGGATAGTTACCGATATGGCAATTATTGGCTTAAGAGCAGCAGATGTCCCTTGCAGCGGGAATAGTTCATCTCAGGATATCTACTTTAAACTCAACCATTCGGAGGCCAAAGTTACTATACTGGAAGGAGAAACGCAATTTTCTAATTTTTATAAAATCGCTAAAGATCTTCCTAAAATAAAAAATATCATCCTCTATGACAAAGTTAAGGTATTCTCTGAAAAAGAAGATACCCCGGAATGGACTATTTCCATTAATTTTGAAGAACACGAAGAAATAAGCAAAAAATTTAAATCTGAAATAGAATTATTAATAAAAAATAAAAATAAACATATCTTCTTATCGTCTGAAGCTAAAAATTTCTTAGAAAAATACCTGGAAGAAAATATAGAAAATCTCCTAAAAGAGATTCGCTCTAAAGATACAACCGATTCCGTTAAAAACAGTCTTATAAATAGAGCAGTAGTAATAGACGGACAATACAATAAAACTCATTCTCATAAAATTTATTCCTTTGAAAAAATAAATAAAATTGGCGAAGATTTATTGGCCCAGGGAGATATTTCCTTTTTGGAGATAGCCAAAAGTGGCCAGCCCGATGACCTGGCAACTATAATCTATACCTCGGGAACTACTTCTGACCCTAAAGGGGTTATGCTTACTAATTCTAATTTTATGCATAATGCCATAAACGCTCCCATAGCCATTACCATAAATAAAGATGATAATTTTTTATCAGTTCTTCCTTCCTGGCATGTCTATGAACGGATAGTAGAATATTGTGCTCTATGCGTAGGTGCCTCAACTGCCTATAGTAAACCTTTTAAACAGGTCCTTCTACCAGACCTTAAAACAGAAAAACCTACTGTTATGTGTAGCGTCCCCCGTATTTGGGAAAGTTTACATAAAGGAATTTTAGATAATATTAAAAAAGGGAGTAATCTACAACAGCGTATCTTTAATTGGGCTATCAAAATAGGAGAAGAATATAAAGAAGCAGAAGGAATTCTCAATGGTAGCTGGCCTTTGTTTGATCGTCCTGAGTACACTGCCGAAGAATTGGCTCAAGCCAAAAGAACAACAAAAAGATTAGGCTGGAAATATCGTTTAGCCGACAAGATAGTCTTTAAAAAGATTAGAAAATTAACCGGTGGTAGGTTTAGATTTGCTATTAGTGGAGGAGGAGCCCTTAACGAATCTATCGATAAATTTTTTAATGCTATCGGGTTAATTATCACCGAAGGTTACGGATTAACTGAAACCTCTCCAATACTTGCTGGCAGAACTAAAAAGGATAATATTATGTTTACCGTAGGCCCTCCTATCCCAGAAGTAGAAATAAAGATTGTAGATAAAGATGATTATAATAAAGAATTGCCCAATGGTAAAGTAGGCATTGTGCTGGTTAAAGGTCCTATGATAATGAAAGGCTATTACAAAAATGAGGAAAAGACCAGGGAAGTTATTAAAGATGGCTGGCTTAATACCGGAGATTTGGGCAAAAAGACTTATAACGGAAAATACCTTAAAATTATGGGCAGAATAAAAGACACCATAGTCTTAAGAGGAGGAGAGAATATTGAACCTCTACCCCTGGAAGATAAATTAAAAGAAAGCGAATATATCAATATGGTAATCGTAGTCGGCCAGGACAAACCTCGTCTGGGAGTATTAATTGTCCCTGACTTTGAAGCTCTAAAAGTATATACAGAAAAAGAAAATATTGAATATAAAAATATCGATGAGTTAATTAATCATCCCAAGGTAATCTCTTTATACCAAAAAGAACAAAAAATATTAATCTCCAAAGAACACGGATTTAAACCATACGAAACAGTAATGGGGATAGCTTTACTTCCTCATGAGCTTACCATGGAAGCCGGGGAAATGACTGAAACCTTAAAGATGAAGAGATTTGAGATACATAAGAAATATAAAGAAGAGATAGACAGGATATGTGGATGAAATTAGTCGTTAGTGAATAGTGAATAGTCGTTAGCCTTAAATACAAGATACAAGATACAAGGTGCAAGTGTTTACAATTTGTAAATTATAAAAATCAAATATTTAAGTTAAACTAAGGAGTTATAGTTATGCAATTACAAACATTAAATGAAATGTTAAGAAACAGTGTTAATTTATATGGGGAAAGAATCGCCTTCAAAGTAAAAAAAGACGGAAAATTTGAGCCGGTCACTTACAAAGAATTCTATAATAAAGTAGAAAAATTTGGAACAGGGCTACATAGTATCGGAATAAAAAAATTCGACCATATTGGTTTGGTAAGTGAAAATCGTTTTGAATGGATTATATCTGATTTGGCAATTATCGGTTTGCGTGCTGTTGATGTCCCCTGTAGCGGAGCCAGCTCACTTCACGACATCCGCTTTAAGCTTGATCATTCAGACTCTATAGCTACTATCCTGGAAGAAGAAAAACAGTTTGCAGAATTTTATAGTATGGCCAATGATCTTCCTAAAATAAAAAATATTATCTTAATAGATAAAATCAAACTGTTTTCAGATGAAGAAGATGCTCCGGAATGGACTAACCCGATTCGATTTAAAGAGGGAGAAAAAATAAGCAAAAAATTCCTTGCTGCCATCCATTATATGATAAAAAATCAACGCAAAGTATTTTTCCTATCAGAAAAAGCTAAAACCTTTTTAAAAAAATATTTAGAGGATAATATAAATGAGATTATAAAATTTACAAAATCTAAAAATGGTGCCGATTTCATCCAAAACAGCTTATTAAAAAGAATTATAGTTATAGAAAAAAATTATAACGAAATACATTCTCCGGCAATCTTTTCTTTTAATAAAATAAACCAAATCGGTGAGGATTTATTAGCTAAAGGAGATACCAGGTTTTCAGAGATATCTAAAACTGCTCTTCCCGATGACCTGGCAACTATAATTTATACCTCGGGAACTACCGCTGATCCCAAAGGAGTTATGCTTATTAATTCTAATTTTATGCATAATTTAAGAGTTCTCCCCCCGACACAAGAACTTAATCAAGAAGACAGGTGGTTATCAGTTTTGCCCTCCTGGCATATTCTTGAACGAACAGCGGAATATCTTGTTTTTTCTGTAGGCGCTTTGACTGCTTACAGTAAACCCTTTAAACAGATTCTTCTACCAGATTTAATTACTATAAAGCCAACCGTTATCGTCAGTGTCCCTCGAATATGGGAAAGTGTTTATAAAGGAATCATGGATAATGTAAAAAAAGGAAGTAAGATTCAGAAAGCTATATTTAATTGGGCTATTAGTATGGGAGAAAAATATAAAAAGGCAGAAGGGATTTTGAATAATACTATACCCTTATTTGATCGAGCTGAATATACCCCTGAAGAAATAACCCAAGCTAAAAAAATGGTAAAGGCTTTAGGTTGGAAATATAGGCTTGCCGATAAGATAGTCTTTAAAAAAATTAGAAAGATAACCGGGGGAGAATTAAGATTTGCCATTAGTGGTGGAGGAGCGCTTCTTGAAAATATAGATATATTCTTTGCTACAGTTGGAATTATGGTCTGTGAGGGATATGGGCTAACTGAAACCTCTCCAGTTCTAACAGCAAGAAATCCGAAATATTGGGCTTTATCTACAATAGGCCCAGCTCTTCCAGAAGTTGAAATAAAGATAGTGGATAAAGATGATTATAATAAAGAATTACCAAATGGCAAAGTAGGTATTGTGTTGGTTAAAGGTCCTATGGTAATGAAAGGTTATTATAAAAATGAAGAAAAGACTAAAGAAGTGATTAAAGATGGCTGGTTTAATACTGGAGATTTAGGTAAAAAGACGTATAATGGAAAATATATCCAATTAGTAGGGAGAATAAAAGACTCCATAGTCTTAAGGGGAGGAGAAAACGTTGAACCTCTTACTTTGGAAGATAAACTAAAAGAGAGTGAATATATCAATATGGTAATCATAGTCGGCCAGGATAAACCTCGTCTGGGAGCATTAATTATTCCTGACTTCGATACTTTAACGGAATATGCGGAAAGAGAAAACATTAAATATGAAAATACTGAAGAATTAATAAAGAAGCCCGAAATAATCGCTTTATACCAAAAAGAACAAAAAAAATTAATCTCCAAAGAACACGGATTTATGCCTTATGAAACAGTAATGGGGATAGCTTTGCTACCCCATGAGTTTACTGTAGAAGCCGGGGAAATGACTGAAACCTTAAAGATGAAGAGATTTGAGATGCATAATAAATATAAAGAAGAGATAGACAGGATATGTGGATGAAAAATAGGAGCGTGTTGCAATACGCTCCTATTTTTTTCTAACCGCTATATTCTATCCATTATAACGCGAGATACGATACACGAGATACAAAATACGATTTTATTCTTTAGGAATTGTAAACCTTTGATAGGGATAAATCATATCAGGATTATTTATTATATCTGTGTTCGCCTCAAAAATTCTTATCCATTTCTCGCCTGCATTATAAAATCTTTCAGCAATGTTCCAGAGTGAGTCCCCCTTCTTTACCTCATAATAATCTGGTATATTCTTTTTTATTGCCTCGGCTAATTTAGCCTCTATTATACCCTTACCTTCTTTTAATAAAGCTAATCTATCAGCATATTCTGCTTCTTTTTCTTTTCCTTCTTGAGCCATCTGTTCTTGTATTTCCTTAACCAGATTTTCATATCCTTTTATACTTTCGGATAATTCTGCCATTGTTTTATCTTTTTCCATAATACTTTTCTCTGATTCTTCATTTTGCTGTTTAAGGACTGTAATTGTACTTTCTTTTTCTGAAAGAAGCTCTTGAGAAGTTTTTAGTTGATTTTCAAGTTTGCTTTTCTCTTCCGATAATAAAGTTAATCTATCAGCATATTCTGCTTCTTTTTCTTTTCCTTCTTGAGCCATCTGTTCTTGTATTTCCTTAACCAGATTTTCATATCCTTTTATACTTTCGGATAATTCTGCCATTGTTTTATCTTTATCGGAAATAACTTTTTCTGAATCTTCTTTTTGTTGTTTAAGGAGCGCGATAATATTTTCTCTTTCTAAAAGAAGCTCTTGAGAAGTTTTTAGTTGATTTTCAAGTTTGCTTTTCTCTTCCGATAATAAGGATAATTTATTAGAATATTCTGTCTCTTTTTCTGTTTCTATTTCTTTTTCTTTAGCCGCCTGTTCGCTTATTTCCTTAATCTGATTTTCATATCCTTTTATACTTTCGGATAATTCTGCCATTGTTTTATCTTTATCGGAAATAACTTTTTCTGAATCTTCTTTTTGTTGTTTAAGGAGCGCGATAGTATTTTCTCTTTCTAAAAGAAGATCTTGAGAAGCTTTTAATTGAGTTTCAAGTTTGCTTTTCTCTTCCGTTAATGCAGATAGTTCTGCAACATAATCTTTTTCTCCTTCAATTTCTTGTTGAACTAACTTGTCTTTTAGTTCGTTAATTTGATTATTGCAATCCTCTAATTTGCTGATAAGCTCCTCTTTCTCTTGATCTTTAGTTTGCGAGATTCCTTCCTGTTCAATTAATAAAGCTTCAAGTTGCCCTTTTTCCTCCATTAGTTCTGATAATTTATCAGCATATTCTTTCTCTAAATCTTTTTCCCCTTTTGCTAAACTTGCTTTTAGTTCTTCAATCTGTTTTTCCTTTTCTTGTATATTTTCTTTCAGCTCTAAAACAAGTTCGTCTTTTAGAATAACAATCTGTTCAGATTCTTCTTTTTGCTTCTCAATGGTTTTAATTGTTTCTTCTTTTTCGGTTAACAAAACTTCGAGTTTGGTTTTTTCTTCAGTTAGTTCTGATAATTTATCAGCATATTCTTTCTCTAAAACTTTTTCCCCTTTTGCTAGTTTGGCTGCTCCTTCTTTTAAATTGACTACTTCATTTTCTAATTTATTTATATTCTCTTTATATCCCTTAACCTCCTCCTCTAATTTAACGATAAGTTGTTGTTTTTCTTTTTCTTTTTCAAGCCAAATCCTCTCTTTCTCCGCTAACAAATCTTCGAGTTTGGCTTTTTCTTCTGTTAGTTCTGTTAATCTGTCAGCATATTCTTTCTCTAAAACTTTTTCTCCCTTTGCTAAACTTGCTTTTAGTTCTTCAATCTGTTTTTCTTTTTCTTGTATATTTTCTTTCAGCTCTGAAATAAGTTCGTCACTACTTTCCAGTTTAAGATTTTTTTCTTCTACTTCTTTTTTTGCCTGATTGGATTGGTCATAAGTATAAATAGCAAAACCGCCAACAATTAATAAAATTACTATAAATAAAACTATTAAATTTTTTGACATTTTTACCTCCAATACTTTTAATTTTTACTTATATTATTATAATTCGATAAAAATTTAAAAAACCCTCTTTTATAAATAAAAAATATTTATTTTTTTTCAATTATTTGTATTAACTTTAACTTTTTTTACTTCAATCTGTTACTTGCCGTAAAATTTGTATCCTTTTTTCCTGAAAGACTGGCTTAGCAGGAACGGTTAGCAGGAATCCGTAAGAGAGCTGCTGCCCCGAGAACCCCTGCATTTCCTCCTAACTTTCCAATAACAATTTTAAGAGATTTATAATTGGAATAAAATGCTCTCTTTTTTACTTCCTCTCTAAGGGGAATAAGTAGCTTATCGCCTTCATTAGTTATTCCTCCCACCAGTACTACCATTTCAGGATTCAATATATTAGCGATGTTGGCAATGGCTATACCTAAATATAAAATTGCTTCTTCGACTATACCTGAGGTTAATCTATCCCCTTTGCGGGCAGTTTCAAAAATTGATTTTAGTCTGAGTGATTCAAATAACTCATCATCATTATCAAAATTTAAGAATTTGCTCTTTATTCCCTCTTTTATTCTATTTCTTATTCTATTTTTAATCCCGGTAGCTGAAGAATAGGCTTCCAAACAGCCATAGTTACCACAGTTGCAACGAGGACCATCTTTATTTACGGTCATATGCCCTAACTCTGCTGCACCATAATTGTTGCCATGATATATCTTGCCATCAATAATTATTCCACCGCCAATTCCGGTTCCCAGGGTAAAACATACTAAATTGTCAACTCCTCGGCCTACACCAAAACACCGTTCACCCCAGGCAGCTGCATTAGCATCATTTTCTAAAACAACTTTCATATTAAATTCATCTTCTAATATTTTCCTTAAAAGTACATCTCTCCATCCGGGAAGATTGGGAGCAAAATTGATGATTCCTTTTTTAATATTGAGAGGGCCTGGTGCTCCAATCCCTATGCCTATTATATCGTCAAGAGCTATGGCAGATTGAACAATATTTTTATGAATAGTCTCTATTATTCTTTTAATGGTAGCTTCTTTACCTCTTTCGGCTAAAGTTGGAACTTTCAGGCGGTTTACTATCTTCCCCTGGTAATTCACTGTTGCACTAACAATATTCGTTCCTCCTAAATCAACGCCGATAGAATATTTTTTTTCTAAACTTTTTTTATCTATTATCATATATGCTGCCTTCCCATCATTGCCACATTTTTTCTTTGTATTCCTTAAAAGCTTTTACTTGCTGTTGAATTACTTCTTCTGATTGTTGTACATCTAAATCTTTTGTTTCAATAGCAAAACTGGCTAAGCGCCCCTGCCATAAAATTCTTAATATCTCTAAAATATCTTCTTTTTTATCTCTTTTCTGTTCATAATAGTTTAAACTATGATATACTATTTGAGCCCATAAATCTATAGGAAAATTAAAGTCCTCCACACCGGAACTTTTAGATATTTTATCTAAAGAAGATATTATCTCTGCTGGTAAGAAAAAATTCTTTGCCTTTATTATCTCTTTATATCCTGATTTAAAATCATTTATATATCCTGATATATCCATAACCACTTCTTTAGGTGTCTCTACTTCTTTTATTCCAATCCTCTCTACACTTTTATCTCCCACTTTTCTTTTGGAGAAATCTTTATAAAAAATGGCTAAGTCCAAAATACTTCCTGTTACCTGATTGAACATAGGAACTAATAATACCTTGGGGTCTTTATAATGTTTGGTGGAATCATGACTTTTTATCCCCAATTTTGCTTCTATCATCTTCATGTCTTCACAGGCAGCGACCGTCGTAATAAATATATCTATTCCAAATTCAGCCGGGAAAAGAGGGTGGACTAAAACTTTTTTCACCATTTTAGCAGATAGACCATATTCTCCCCCAATAGGTTGTCTGATAGAAATTCCGTAAAGTGCTCGAGTCAGAGGATAAGCCAGATGATTGGTAATCACTCCATCATATTTATGTCTTACATAAAAGGGGGCAACCAAATCGTATCCGGTTAATATAGGCTGGACTAAATGTTTTAACCATTCCGGGATTATACTGGTAAGATCGCCATCTACTAAAGCTACTGCCTCTGCTCCTACTTCTTCTGCCTTAATAAATATGGTTTTTACTCCATTCCCTTTTCCGATTTTCCCAACTTGATCCAGTACCATCTTCTGTGTTCTGGTTACAGTTTTATTAGCCCTCTCTTTGGTGTGGTCTTTAGAAAAACCATCTGAGACTATAATTAAACTTTTCTTCTCCGGGAAATAGTCATTCAAACCCTGGTCAACTACTTTAATTACTCCCTCAATGGTATCTTCAACATTCTTAGTACAAATACCTACAACTATGTCTATCTTATCTTTCATTATAAATCTTCTCCTTTATTTTTAGTATATATAAAATCTGCTTCTTTAAGTGATTCTAAAGAACCTATATCGAACCATCTCCCCGAAAATGCAAATCCGAAAACTCTTTCTCTCTTGATTAACCACTTTATAAAAAATCCTATGGCATCAGGATTTTCTCCTGCATCTAAATAAGTTGAAATTCCTCTAACCCCTTTTTGAGATAATACATAGCAGGCGGTGGAAACCAGGGTAGAAGGTGGATTTTCGGGTTTTTCTATAAAATCTATTATCCTCATTTCCTCATCGACCTTTGCTACCCCATAATTTTGGGCTTTCTGAATAGATTTTAGGTCATATAAGGCAACTACATTTCCTTTTTTTTCTCTATAATAATTAATTAAGTCTCTTAAATCAAATTCAAAGAGATTATCCCCTCCAATAATCATCAATTCTTCATTAAAATTTTCTTTCTTTATTAAATATCCCAATGCTCCTACCGACCCTAACTTATTTTCTTCTAATAAAGTTGGCTCAATGACCAAAGAAATATCTTTAGTTGATTTATATCCTAATAACCATCCTTTAAAATTTTGTTCAAATTTTTCATTGGTAGATATTATAATCTTATCTATATCTTTTTGAGCTTCTAATTTCTCCATAATATATTCAATCATCGGCCTTCCGCCAACTGAAAGCAGTTGTTTGGGCTTATTTTTAGTTAATGGCCAGAGTCTCTTGGCATATCCGCCAGCTAAAATTATTGCTTTCATACTTAATACTCCTCTTTTATAGTTTTTGGTAATCAATTCTCAGTTTCCAATCAATTCTATCTAATTTATTAAACAAGAGGTGAAGAACAACATGGCTACTATTAATAGCTGTATGTCTTATCTGGTTATCCTGAGGAGGGAAATAGGTAGTAAGTAAATCTTTTATTGTGTGACTGGTGGGACTACTATAACAGAATCTTTCCCAGAAAAAATCATGAAGGTAGGCTATCACTTTAATGCCAGCGCCTTCATTCCAACTCTTAGAATATTGCTTTGCCTGTATCTTTATCGAATAGATGTATTCTCAAAAGATCAAATAAGACCTCGAGTTCCTTGTCCTCTTTTACTTTCAAATCGCCCGCTGTTTTAACTACAAGAAACCCAAACTCTTTTTCTAAATGAATAACTGTGTCTGATCGTAACAACTCTACAAAGTAGACTTTGCCTTTTGTTGATGCTACCTGGTCTGTTTGTGCTCGACCGGTTATATAAATATGTTCGGGTCTTATGCCTAAGATATAATTTCTCTTGTCTGAAAGCTTAGATACTCTATCTTTGAATTTATCCAATAAAGGTATTACTAAACCCTTCGCCCTCAAGTATAATACTTTATTCTGACTCAAGATCTCAACCTCAATAAAATTCATCTGTGGTGAGCCGATAAATCCAGCCACAAAGGTATTTACCGGATTATGATAAATCTCATCAGAACTGCCCAACTGTTGGAGTATACCTTGTTTCAAAACTGCGATTCGGTCACCCATAGTCATCGCTTCAACCTGATCGTGAGTGACATAAATTGTGGTGACTTTAAGATTTTCCTGCAATTTTTTTATTTCGGTACGCATTCTAACCCGCAACAGCGCATCGAGATTGGATAGCGGTTCATCCATTAACAATACCTTTGGCTCCATCACAATCGCTCTTGCAACTGCCACTCGTTGTCTTTGCCCACCGGAAAGCTGTGTCGGATAGCGGTCCAATAAACTATCTATTCCTAAAAGTTCAGCCGCCCAGTTAACTCGTTTTTCTATCTCCTTCTGAGGATATTTTTTAACCCTTAATGGAAAAGCAATATTGTCATTCACAGTCATATGTGGCCATATAGCGTAATTTTGAAATACCATCGATATATTCCTATCTTTTGGTGAAAGATAGGTCATGTCATCGTTATCGAAAAAGACTCTACCTGCAGTAACCCTCTCCAAACCAGATACACAGCGTAACAATGTCGTCTTGCCACAGCCAGAGGGACCAAGCAATACCACAAACTCACCTGGTCTGATCTCCAAATTTATATCATTAACTGCTTTTACTCTTTCAAAATATTTCTTCAAACCTTTAAGTCTTACCTTAACCAATCTTATTTTACCCCTCTTTCTCTCATCCGAGATTGTTAAACCTATAAAAATTTACTTAAGCGAGATACCCCACATGGTTACCAGATGCTTTCTTACAAAGAAAATAAAGACCATTGCTGGTATAGCCATAATAAACCCAGCAGTAAATTTATAATAATCTGGCGAAGCCATTGCAGTACTGAGAATATGTGCTGGCAGTGTCCTGTTTGTCAAAGTCAATATAGTTGCAACGAACACTTCATTCCATGAGATGATAAATGCAAAGATTGCTGAGGCGGCCAGACCAGGCAGGGCAAGTTGTAAAGTTATCCTAAAGAATGCCTGTATGCGTGAGAGACCAAAAATCATTGCCGCCTCTTCATAGTCCACTGATATGCTCGATAGAATGCTTGAAGATATCAGGATAATCATCGGTAATACCATAGCAGTATGCGCTAAAGCTACCCCCCAAATAGTATCACTGACTCCAATTTTCATAAAAATTATGAGCAAAGGTATGGCCAAGACCATTAAAGGAAACATCCTTGTCGCAAGGCACAATAATTTTAAAAAGTTCTTACCAGGAAAGATATACCTTGATAACGCATAACCTGCAGGCAAACCAATTACAAAACTAAGTAACATGGTCAATCCGGCAACTTTAATACTGGTTAGAATAGCCTTCCACGCTTCAAGCTCAAAGAAAAGGGCTTTAAATTGATTTATAGTGAAATGTGTGGGTATCACTTTCTCAATCTGATAGTAATCCTCAGGTAAGGCGAAAGCTGAGATTGTAATCAGTACCAATGGTGTCAAAAACCATATCACAATTAACCCCGCAATGATGATGGTAACCATTTGTTTAATTTTTAAGATTATAGGAATTCTCTGTTTCTCCATGTTTACCTTTCTATAATATTAATAAACTTATAATTTCTACTTTTCAAACCACATTTATGCTTCAAGGTGCTTGGTTTTTAGAAAAGTAATATATGCCCAACTAATGAGTATACAGATGAGAGCAATAATAAAACCATAAGTTGCTGCAAGCCGAAAATTGTTAAGCTCTGCCTGCTGATAATATACCTCCCCTGCCAGTATCGGAATATCTCTACCGGAAAGAAGCCAAACAACGCTAAATATCTGAAATGCAAAGAGCGTTCGAATAAGTAAAGCAGATTGCAGACTCGGCATAGTCAGTGGTAATGTTATATAAAAAAACTTTTGCCAGCTACTAAATCCAAATACATCAGCTGCCTCAAAATAATCCTTGCTTATCATCTGAAGACTGGCCAGAAGGATGACAAACACCAAAGGGGTTGCTCTCCACAATTCGGTTAGTACTATGACCCAGAAAGCACGTGAACTTAATCCTAAACCAAAAAAGTAAATAGGTGTCTCGATAATACCTAAACTCATTAAAAACTTGTTTAGAAACCCATGTGAGGTGAAAATATTATAGCTCATTAGGGCAGCTGACACATCACTCAATGCTAAAGGTATGGAAATGATATAGAGCACGGTCATATAACCTTTAAATCTACTGTTCACGAAAAGTGCAAGCAAGAATGCGAGAATAACCTGTAATGGCACTATAATAATCAAGAATAACAATGTATTTTTTAATGCTTTCCAAAAGGTATAATCTCGAGTCAAAGTAATAAAATTCTCAAAGCTAAGCTTTCCTGCTTCAGAAGTGAAAGCAATCCCTAAAGCTTTTATTAAAGGATAACCAACAAATCCAGCTAAATAAATCAAGACCGGAAGGAAAAGCAGATAAGGCATCCATTTTTTTTCTCTGCGGCTAAAAGATATCATTCTCTCTCCTCATACAAATTATTAAAAGAATGCGCCTCTCACTGTAAGTAAAAAGCTTAATTTTTACAGAGAGGCGCAAATGAATTACCTGTTATAGCAATGGTACACCAACTTCTTCAAATATCGCTCTTAACTTATCTGCTGCTGTTGTAATAGTCGTTTCAATATCAGCGCCTTCGACGACTATCTTAGTAAATACATCACGATAAGTTGCAGTAAATTCGCCGCCTTTTGCACCAAGACTGGGTATCATCACCATTACCGAATCTGCAGCTCCTGATTGTGCAAGCACTCCTGTGGCTAAAATCTTTAGTGGTCCTACTGGGATGGCACCTTCTGCTTCTTTTACTATGGGGAAGAAACCTACATTCTCAAGAATTTTAACCTGTACATCTGGTTTTGTGAGATAATCGATCAACTTAATGGCGTTATCCTTCTGCGGTGCATCTACAGGAATTGCCAAGCCTACAGCTACTGTTATATAACCCCTGCCTTGAGGCCCGCAGGGGACAGGAACGATAGCAAAATCTTCCGGTTTCTCAATTAAAGCATTCTTTACTCTTGCAGTATGGTCCCAAGCAACAAGTATTTCTTCTTTGAGTAAAGGTTCATCCATTGCCGCCCAAATAGAGCTTGATGGATGCACATACGGTAGGAGTTCTTTCAGATATTCCCATATTTTAACTGCTCGTAAACTGTCAAATGCTGCTGCTTGATAACCGGTAAATGACGGATGAATATAACCATGTAAGAAGCGATGCCATAAACCTTTCGGTGCCATCGGGAAACCAAGTTTAGGACCCTTGAATGCATCATTAAGATTTTTTGACCAACTGAGTAACGCATCATAAGACCATTTCTCGCTTGCACCGGTTACATCCTCGGCTGTCAAACCAGCTGGTAGATAATCGAATGCTTTCTTGTTAACTACCATTACATAGGTTGCCTGCATCAATGGTACATAAACTTTTTTACCAGCTATAACAGAATAGTCTTCCAGTGCTTTAATGAATGTCCGATTGGGTAGTACGATACCAGTAAGGTCGTCGAATAGGCCCTTCGCATTCATTAAATCGAGCCCACTATGTAGCTCGCAAACAAGCGATGTAGTTACTTTTTTGGCCTCAACTTCAGCAGATAGACGGATAAACATATCATTATAATTCGGCATAGTTATGAACTCTGCTTCAATACCAGTCTCATCGGTGAAGCCTTTAATTAATACCCCTTTGGCAAACTTCTGCTCGGCTGCTGGTTCCATCTGTGTGGATACAAAGTTTAGCACTTCTCCAGCAAAAGCAGCTGAAGTTAAAAGCATACTGATAATCAAAACCACAATAAATCTCTTTAACATTTTAAATTCCTCCTTTTTTAATTTTAATCTTTGCAATACTTGTCGTCAAATCAAAATAAGATATTCTATCATTCTATCACCTCCTTATTCTAACTACTAATCATGTTTACAGCTACCCAAACCTGCAGGGCTAGAAAGAAAAATTACAAATATATCATTTCAATTAACTTAATTTTCAAATAATTTATACAAGCCTTTTACACAGTATTAGTTACAGGAAGTCTAATAACTTTTCCATTCTTTGATGAA
>Ga0315541_1000284_pt1 | contig 54570 bp, 47 predicted proteins | sample SalMarSW160190MG_FD_203095 | JGI IMG/M metagenome (GOLD analysis project Ga0315541, IMG submission 203095) | Salt marsh sediment microbial communities from the Plum Island Ecosystem LTER, Massachusetts, United States - Salt Marsh Sediment SW1601-190 ... | reverse complement strand
CCCCGGCCACAGTTTTAGTGAAAAGCTGGGCATCTTCGAATATCGGCGTGCTCAATGGTTGGTAGCCATAGAGCTGGCATAAGGAAGTAGCCTTTTCCTCTACGTATTTCCAGTAGGCATGCTCTTGCGGGAGGATGTCGAACGTCCCCCGAGGTGCTTTATGCAAAGAAATCCTCCTTGTCTATCTTGTAGTTTACCATATTATTTATTGTGATTTGCAGAGATGGTGACACAAAAGTCATTGTGAGACATCCTCTCCCTTTGTCATTGTGGGGAGTATGACGAATAAGCAATCCCCAAAATAACTACGAGATTCTTCGCCTTCGGCTCAGAATGACAAGAAGCGAAAGGCTCGCGATGACAGGTAAAATTGCGTCGGAATTTATGTGGTTGACTATAATTTGCGTTACTTTTGCGATTGCAGTATCATGAATTAGATGGAAGTTAATGCGCTTATAGAACAGGCTAGCTCTTACCTGCCGGATGATAAGGTAGCTCTGGTTAAAGCAGCTTACGAATTCGCTGCGAGAGCTCACCAAGGGCAAGTGCGTAAAACAGGAGAGCCTTATTTAGAACATCCTTTAACTACAGCTATGATTTTGGCTGAGTTTCACCTTGATGCTGAAACCTTAGCTGCTGCCTTGTTGCACGATGTCCCCGAGGATTGTGGCGTATCGTTAGATGAGATCGAGGCCGGCTTTGGTTTACAGGTGGTTAAACTTGTTGATGGAGTTACGAAGCTTAACAAGCTTACAAGTCGAGCTCGAACGAGGGAAACAAAGTCGAAGGTTCAGGCGGAAAACTTACGCAAAATGCTCCTGGCTACGGCTGAAGACCTACGGGTGGTTCTTATCAAATTGGCAGACAGGTTACATAACATGCGTACACTAGGTGCTTTACCCGCAGAGAAACGCCGTGCTATCGCTCAAGAGACCATGGAGATATATGCTCCCTTGGCGCATCGTTTAGGTATGAGGGATGCGAAATGGCAATTAGAGGATTTAGCTTTTCGCTATCTGAAGCCACGTTTGTACCATCGAATTGCTCGTTTAGTAGCTGGAAAGCGAGCCGAGAGGGAAGGCTTCATAGCTGAGGTTAGTCAGATACTATGCCAGGAATTAGATAAGGTCGATGTAAAAGCTAAGGTTTATGGCCGACCAAAACATATTTACAGCATATATCAAAAGATGGGCAAGTATGATGCGCAGGGTAAGAATTTTGGCGATATCCATGACCTTTTCGCCTTACGTGTGTTGGTGGACTCGGTTTCAGATTGTTATAAGGCATTAGGTGTACTTCATAATCTTTGGCGTCCTATTCCTGAAGAGTTCGACGATTTTATTGCTAATCCCAAGGATAATGGCTATCAAGCTTTGCATACTACGGTAATGTGTCAAGATACAAGACCGCTGGAAATACAAATTCGGACCCATGATATGCATCGGGTTAACGAATATGGGGTGGCTGCTCACTGGCTCTATAAAGAAGGGAAAATAGGTGAGCAGTTTAATGATGAAATAGCTTGGCTGCGGCAGATTGGTGATTGGAGGGAGGAGCTTGATAGTGAAGAATTTCTGGAATCTATTAAAACCGATGTTCTTGTGGATCGAGTGTTTGTTTATACTCCTCAAGGGGAGATAAAAGAGTTGCCCAGGGGCGCTACTCCTCTAGATTTCGCCTTTCGAATTCATACGGACTTGGGCTATAGATGTATTGGAGCTAAAGTGAGTGGCAAGCTTGAACCCTTGAATTATACTCTTAAGAATGGCGACGTGGTGGAGATTATGGCCAGCAAGGGAGATAAGGGCCCGAGTCTGGACTGGCTTAACCCCGAGCTTGGCTATCTTAAGACGTCTCACGCGCGAAGCAAGGTTCGGCAATGGTTTAACAAGCAAGAACGAAGTCAATGTATTGAAACTGGCAAGCAAATTTGGGATAGGGAGCTTAAGAGGTTAGGCATTGGTTTGCCCAGTGTTGACAAAGTAGCGCGTCTACTTGACTATGACGGCGCAGACGACCTTTTTGCCGCCTTGGGCAGTGGCAGCATCAATTCTTCTCAGATAATGCTTAAATTAAGCGGGGATTTGGAGCCAACTGGAGAAGGGGTTGAAGTTCTGCCTCCGCGGAAGGTCAGCCCTGTGAGTATTACCGTATTGGGTGTGGGGGACTTACTTACTCGTTTGGCTAATTGCTGTCATCCCTTGCCTGGGGATAAGATTATTGGGTATATTACTCAAGGCCGGGGTATCACTGTGCATCGGAGGGATTGCCCTAATATTATCCATGAGGAGGAGAAAGAAAGGTTGGTTAAGGTAGAGTGGGGTGATGTGGCGCAGGTTTACCCCGTGATGCTTCAGGTTGATGCTTGGGATAGAGTTGGCCTTATTCGGGATATTAGTGCTATTATAGCCGAGGAAGGGGTAAACCTTAGCGAGGCAAGCATGGGCAACCACCGTGATGATGGTGTCACACTGTATTTTACCTTAGAGGTGAAAAGTGCTGCTCAGCTAAGCAAAATAATGTCTAGAATTTACTCAGTGTGGAACGTAGTAAGTGTAACGAGAAAGGGGGAAATAAGTGTCAACCAGTAAGTCGAGTAACAAAGTAGCCAGGACAGCAGAGAGAAAACGGTTACGGAATCGCTTAGTGCGTCGTAGTTTTAAGACACATATAGTTAAAGCGAAAAGTTCAGCTGATGCCGGGGAAGAATCGGCATACCAGAAAACAATGCTGGCTATGAGTAGTGTAGATAAAGCAGTGAGCAAAGGGATTATTCATAGAAATAAAGGCGCCAGACTTAAGTCTCGCTTAATGAAGAAGCTAAATAAGAAGTAGTCAACTGGTAACCGATGGCTGTTAAGTCGCTTTCGCCAAAGCAGGAACGAATTATCAACTTTGTCACCGCATTTTTGCATGATAAAGGTTATCCTCCTACTATTAGAGATATTGCTGCTGGATGTGGGATAAGCTCCACCTCGGTGGTAGCTTATAACCTGAACAAATTAGAACAAGCAGGATATATTCGCCGCCACAGTGACATATCTCGGGGAATTAAGTTCTTGACCCCACAGCAAAAAGGAGGGAAACTTGTCTATATTCCCATAGTGGGGGTAATAGCTGCAGGTGAGCCTATTCCTGTGCCTGACACAGGAAATATTATTCCCAATGAGGGATTGGAAGTCAGTGAAGAGTTAGTTCGCGGCAAGCAAGATATTTATGCCCTTCGAGTAAGAGGGGATTCCATGCTGGATGCTCTGATAGGAGACGGGGACATAGTTTTAATGGACTATGTGGGCAGTGCTGAGAATGGCGATATGGTTGCGGTCTGGCTTAAGGCAGAACAAGAGGTCACACTGAAGAGGTTTTTCGCTGAGCCAAATCGCATCCGCCTGGAGCCAGCAAATAGTCAGATGAAACCCATTTATACTACTCCAGATAATGTCGAGATTCAGGGGAGGGTGGTGGCTGTGATACGGCGTATATCATGACTAGAAGCACTAAGCACTAATATCTAAATCCTAAACATTTGGGATTTGGATTTTGAAATTGTTTAGAGATTAGAGTTTAGAATTTAGGATTTAATGTAGTGCCATGTTGTCCCAATTCCAAGCGGTAGGGCAAGCTCTCTTTACTCAAGGATTGGTTTCTTCCCAAGGAGGTAATCTTAGCGTCAAGCTTGGGGAGCATCTAGTTATTACCCATCGGGGCAGCACTTTGGGCTCCATTCAGGAAGGGGATTTGGTGGAGACGGGGATAAATAAGAACAATCGGGCTACGCCCCTGGCTTCAATTGAGCTGGAAGTTCATCGCTGTATCTATCAAAACACTTCGGCATTGGCCGTGGTCCACGCTCATCCGCCTTACGCTGTTGCCTTGTCTTTCATGGAAAAGGAGATTGTGCCTTGCGATGTAGAGGGGCGGGCTTTGTTGTCTAGAGTACCTATCTTAAGTACAGAGATGGAGGGGAAGACGGGAGAACTTGCCGGGGAGATAGCCAGGCTACTAAGTGAGTATAAGGTGGTTTTAGTGCGGGGTCACGGAAGCTTTGCTGTCAGCCAGTTGTTAGAGGAAGCCTATTGCTATACTGTTGTCTTGGAGCAGAGCTGCCGCCTCCTCTACCTGCTCAAGGCTTTAAGGATAGATCCCTGGGTAACTCCCGTTTAATAAACTCGGTTATGCCATTGCGACTTTAGGGGAAACCAGGTAATACCAATCAGGGTATTTAGGATTTCTTCCCAGTATCACTGCGGCGAAGAGCTTTTGTAATTTGGCGGTCATTTTGCCAATCTCGCCCGTGCCTATAGGGCGATGGTCGATTTCCAATATGGGCGCTATGTTGGCTGCCGTCCCGGTGAAGAAGCATTCTTCAGCTACATAAAGTTCGCTTCTGTCAACTTGCCTCTCAATTGTATCTATGCCTAACTCATTTTTAGCTAATTTCATGACCGTGTCCCTGGTGATGCCTACGAGGATGTTATCGGATGGCGGAGGAGTTATCAGTTTTCCCCCTAAAACAAGAAAAATATTCTCACCACTGCCCTCGCAGACATGTCCGTCCTGAGTTAGCAATATTGCTTCATCAAAGCCACTTTCTTGGGCCTCGGTTTTAGCTAGAGCGTTATTTACATAAATGCCACAAATCTTGCCTCGAGGTGGAATCATGGTATCATCCACGCGACGCCATGACGAGGTGCAGCAACGAACACCATTATCTATATCAAGGTAAGTAGGGAGTGTGGTCACGACAATAAAGAAATCATCCTCTAGGTTGTGGAGACGGACTCCTACAGCTTCGGAGCTTTTATAGGCTAAAGGACGGATGTATACGTCTTCCCGGTAGCCACTTTTCCCCAAAAGCTCCTTGGTCAATTGGCAAAGCTCGTCAACGGAGTAAGGGAGATTGATTTTCAGGATGCGACAGCCGTCAAATATGCGTTTATAGTGGTCTTGGATTCTAAAAAGGCAGAATCTTTCCTGCTCGCTATCCCAGTTACCGCGGATGCCCTCGAAGCAAGCGGTGCCGTAGTGGAGGGCATGGGTCAGGATTCCGATTTTGGCTTCGGATAATGGCACAAATTGCTTGTGGAAAAAGGCATAATCCGGCATGTTGCTCCTTTCTACTCTAGGTAAAGCCAGTCAATTATACTTCGCATTGTAAGCCCAAAACAAGGCCCAGCATCCCACAAGCGCTCCGCTCCAAATCCTAAATCCTAAGCACTAAATACGAAACAAATACGAAATTCAAAATCCTAAGTTTTGACCATTTGCTCATTTGTGCTTTGAATTTGTTTAGGATTTAGAAATTAGTATTCAGAGTTTTTGTTGGCTGCCTTCAGTAGAAATGCCGTTGCCTGTTTTTATCGCCGTTGAGCCGTATTTCCTTCGAATTTTGTCTATAGCTTTATCCAGGTGCTCCGGCTTTTCCGTCCCGGAATCAAACATAGGGAGTTGTTTCCCCTCGCCAACCAGGCTCGATACTCGGATACCTATGAGGCGTATTGGTTTTTCTCGTTGTGCCAGAGCTTTACTCAGCAACTGCTGAGCTGTGGCAAAAATAACCGGGGTAATGTCGCTAGCTTCTTTTAAGATGACCTGGCGGGTGATTGTCTTAAAGTCGGCATACCTCAGTCTTATAGCTACACATTTTGCTCTTTTATTTTGACTGCGCAAATCCTGGCAAACCTCCTGGCATAAATTGTGAAGGTTCGCCTCAAGAAAATTGCGGTCCAGGGTATCGCGGGCAAAAGTGAGCTGCTGGCTGATGGATTTAGCTTCGCCTGGCGCCTCTACCTCCCGGTCGTCTATCCCCCTGGCGTAGCTATGAATCACTGCTCCGGTTGCTCCGAACTGTCTTTTTATCGTGTCCAAAGGAAGGCTGGCTAATTCTCCTATTGTCGTTATTCCCATCTCTTTTAATGCCTGCTCCGTTTTCTTGCCCACCCCGGGTAATTTAGCTACAGGGAGTGGATTAAGGAAAGCCTGTTCCTCTCCCGGAGCTATCTCCAGCAGCCCATCGGGCTTACATAGGTCGGAGGCGATCTTAGCTACTACCTTGCAGGTAGCGATGCCCACTGAAGCTGTGATTTCGAGTTCCTTATGTATTCTCTCCTTTATAGCCAGTGCCAGTTGGCGAGGAGACCCATAAGGTTCTTCGCATCCAGTGACGTCAAGATAGGCTTCGTCGAGCCCTAAAGGCTCGATATGGGGAGAAAAATCGCCTAGAATTTTCATAAACTTGGCTGAAGCATCTTTATATAGGGAGAAGTGAGACCGTATGAAAATTGCCTGGGGACAAAGGCGGCGTGCCTTGGATGATGGCATACCGGAATGGATGCCGGAATGTCGCGCTTCATAGGAAGCAGAGGCAACTACGCCGCGGCTCTCAGGGTCTCCGCCGACGATTACCGGTTTCCCCTTTAGCTTCGGGTTAAGCACCTGCTCCACGGAAACGAAGAAGGCATCCAAATCAATATGAAAAATACAGTGAGCCATAGAACAGTATATAAACTAGCACACAGAGCTGATAAAGCCAACTTTTCATAGGAAAGTGCCCCAACAATTCTGACTATTGTGCACTCTGATGAAATTGAACATTCCTCGGTAATGTGCAACCGTGCACATCGCATATAAGGAGCAAGCTGGCTCTGCAAAGGTTATGTTTGGTGGTGTCTGTTTGAGAATATCCGGACCGCAATCGCTCTCGCTCTGCGAGCAGAAAGGACAAGTTCAAGGCTGCAGCGGGCAAAGCCCGCTGGCGGAATCATAGCTGATTTTGCTCTTCGGCGGCACACTCCTCCCTATTTTGGTTCGCGCATCCACGGAGTATGCGTAACTGCAACCAAGATGCCTTCAGGGCTCAGAAAACGGGACACAATTTGCCCCCATGGTTCTGCACGAGCTGAGACAAGAAGCTTGTAGCCTAATTTCTTTAGTTCTTCCGTTGCCGAATCAATATCCTCGACGTCAAACTCCAGCCACGCTTGAGGAACTGGCAAGTCTTCCGGCCACTTAGAAGAACCGAAGCATGATTCTGCGGCTTGTGAAAGCGGCCACAGAGCGAAATGTTTTACTCCTGCCACGTTTTCCGTATGCATATAACCGTTATCCATTTCTTCAAATGATATTCCGAGCGCATCCGCATACAGCTTCTTACTCGTTTTCTGGTCCTGAGTAATAGGACCAAAACCGGCAACGAATAAGATCTTTATATTCTCCACATTTCTGTTCATTGCCTGTTATTCTAACAGGTTTTCTATGGGAACACCCAATGCCTCTGCTATTTTCGCTACAACATGGACGCTTGGCTTTCTTACAGAGTCTCTCTCGATTCTTGGTGACCACGAATATGGTATGCGTGACCGTGAGGCTGCACATTTACACTGTCTGTCGCATACTAACTCGTTTTGATGCCTCAGCCGTTCTGGAGTACTTGACAATCTAGCGAATTATGACTCCTTAACTCTATAGTATGTCTTGGACACCGCACAAAAGAGCATTGACAATTCACTACTCAGTGATACAATGATAGTATAAGGCTAATGTGAGGTTGGCGGTCAGATGTGTACGTCATGTTGGTGCGGTCGCTTATACTATACTAAGCCGAACAATGAACCCCTACCGCGAATTTTTCTATGTCAAGGTAGATAAAGCCAGCGGTAAGGGCAAGGTCAACGAAGGTGCCTATAGGATATTCCGCGAAAATACCCTGGAGAAGATATAAATCTATACTACTGGTGGTGACAGCCACCGGCATCTATTCCGGCGAAGGCGGAGGCTTGAAATCCTTAACGAATAACTTCTCGTGCGCCTTCTTGAGCCAATCAGGAATAGCTATCTGCTGCGGGCATTTCTCCACGCATTCCACGCATTCATGGCAGTTATCAGCACGCTGGTCTTCTTTTAAACCATCAGGAGCAGCCCCCATATAGATGAATTGCGGAAAGTTAAAATCGTCATACATCGCTGCTTCGTTGAATATCCTGAAAATGGTGGGAATTTCAACCCCGTTAGGACAGGGCAGACAATAACCGCACTCCGTGCAGGGCACAGGGCTATAGCCAAGATAAGCCTTTCTGACCTTATCAATAAGGGACAGCTCATCCCTGGTTAGCTTACCTGGTCCGGAATGCTCGGCAGAGGCCAAATTTTCGATTACCTGCTGCATAGTACTCATGCCGCTGAGGACGACGGATACCTCCGGATGATTCCAGACCCATTGGAGTGCCCATTCCGCTAGGCTGCGGTCAATTGAAGAAGTATGCCAGACTTTGGTGACGAGTTTCGGTGGCTCCTTAGCCAGAATTCCCCCGCGTATAGGTTCCATGATAACCACGGCCAAGCCTTTACCAGCGGCATACTTAAGTCCGCGGCGGCCTGCCTGGTTATCCACATCCATATAGTTATACATAATCTGGCAGAAGGTCCAGTTATCATAAGCATCTACGATTTGCTTGAAGACATCATAATCATCGTGGAAAGAGAAGCCCAGATAACCAACCTGTCCAGCGGCTATCTTGTCCTCTACCGAGCGAACCGCCTTCCACTCCTGCATCTGCTTCCAGAAGTGCCGGTTCAAGCCATGAAGGAGGTAGAAATCAATCTTATCGGTTTGCAATCGTTCTAGCTGGTTATTGAAAAAACGGTCAAAATCATCGCCTGACTTGAGCAACCACGGAGTCAGCTTGGTGGCCAGCTTGACTTTCTGACGGTAACCATCCTTCAGCGCCTTGCCGACTACTCGCTCGCTATTACCCATATGGTAGGGAACAGCCGTATCCACATAGTTAACACCGTGGTCAATGGCATGGCGAATCATGCGGATAGCTTCAGCATCATCAACGTGAGACCAATCCTGGTCAAGCAGGGGCAGACGCATGCAGCCAAACCCCAGCGCTGATGGTTTCCAGTCCAATTTGCCAAATTTGCGGTACTGCATAATTCCATAAACTCCATTCAATCAATATTACACTAAAAAATTATAATCCAAATCGCGTCAGAAGCCACAATTCAGGCTGAGATATATCCTCTGTAGCTGAAGTAATATAACACTTTCTATTGAAAAAACATCTACACGTTTTCATCCAATATAATAGATTGTTAAACCAGCCTTATTGCACCTTTTAGCGTTTTGTGACTCCTTCACTAGGCTGTCTTCTCGTGTGCAAGCATAGCCACATGCCGGCATGGATGCCGAAAGGTCGCGCTTCATAGGAAGCAGAGGCTACTACGCCGCGGCGCTCAGGGTCTCCGCCGACGATTACCGGCTTTCCCTTTAGCTTTGGGTTAAGCGCCTGCTCCACAGAAACGAAGAAGGCATCCAAATCGATATGGAAAATACAGTGAGCCATAGAACAGAATATAAACTAGCACACAGAGCTGATAAAGCCAACTTTTTAGCGAAAAGTGACCCAACAAATCCGACTTTTGTTTAATAGAGCAGCACTTGACCAGTACCCCAAGTGCGTGATGACTCTCTTGACAAAGATTTATCAGCTAGCCAAAATGTCAACTAGTAGGATGCAGTGACTCGGTATGGGGGTGTATATGCAGCGAAAACCAGTGTTCAGGATCTGGGTAGAAGGTCACCCTCAATCCCTACAAGCAAACCGAAAGGGTCTCGAACGATACAAGGAGCGCATTAGGAATGCTGCAGGAAACGTCGTGCCACATCCAACAAAGTCAAAGAGGATAGACATAGAGATCTTCTTTCGGGCGGAGAGGCCCCTACGCGCTGACGTCGATAATATAATCAAGCCAATACTTGACGCGCTAAAAGGAATTGTCTATCTGGACGACTCACAAGTGCGTTCGGTTAGAGCGACAGCACTTCCTTCTGACGACGCATATTCAATAAGTGGGCAGACAAGCCGGGAAGTACTCCTTAGGCTAACGGCAAGCCCTCCGAAAGAGTTTCTGATCAACATATTTGAGGGGCTTAGTATTCCGGGCGGCCCGGGGATCTAATTGACTATCACCAATAGCTTACCTCAGCAAAGGGCATAGTATATTTGCAACATGTCTCTGATAGGCCGACTGGGAACTCGACACTACAAGTGTCCAAAATGCGCTATAAAGCAACAATTAGCTGTTTTGTTAAAAATTACTCAGATTGTTACACTTATGATAGACGCCTATGTTGGTTAAGGCAAGAATCGGTTATGGAGGGTTGACAGTGTGAGGTGGGTAACATGCTATGAACTGAGATTCTGGGAAGAACTGGACTTTCGCATTGAGTACGCCGAAGCAATATGAACACCGTGAGAGGAGGATAGAATGGGTAAGAAGAAGCTGATAGGAATCAGCGTAGCGTGTGTGATAGTGGTTATCGTTGTAGCAGCGGTAGCGATACGTACACCGACGAGGGATGATCCCGAGGTTGCCTTCGCAGACCCAAAGCTGGAGTCGGCGGTAAGGGAAGCCATCGACATCCCCGAGGGCCCCATCTACGCTTCAAACCTGGAGACGCTTACCGGCCTTGTTGCTTACGGATTGAACATCACGGACCTGGCCGGGCTGGAGCACTACGCCAGCGTGATGCAGCTCAGCCTTTTTGAGAACCAGATAAGCGATATCTCACCACTGGCAGGCCTTGCCGAGCTGATATCCCTCCACCTTTGGGAAAATCAGATAAGCGACATCGCGCCGCTGGCTAACCTCACCAAGCTGACATGCCTCACCATCGAAGGCAACCAGATAAGCAACGTCTGGCCCCTGGAGGGCCTCACCAACCTGACATACCTCTACCTTGGGAGTAACCAGATAAGCGATATCTCGCCCCTGGCCGGCCTTAACAGCCTTACACGGCTCTCGCTCAGGTACAATCGGGTAAGCGACATCTCGCCGCTGGAGGGCCTCACCAACCTGACATACCTCTACCTTGAGGGGAACCAGATAAGCGAGATCTCGCCGCTGGCCAATCTTACGAACCTTACAGAGCTCTACCTTTCCGATAACCAGATAAGCGATATCTCCCCGCTGGTGGATAACCCCGGTCTGGGAGAAGGAGACTATGTTTTTCTAGAGAACAATCCACTGAGCTCAGCTTCCATCAAGACTTACATACCTCAGCTTTGGGCGAGGGGTGTGAGTGTTTTCTATTAGGATTGAGGCAGTTGAGTTAGAGCCACAATATCGCTGAGGGGCGAGTCACATGGTAGCTCGTTTTCGCGCGCAAGTCACAATCTAGCGTTTTGGGACTTCTTGCTTTTCATCGTCATTATTTAGCGATGATCAAATACATTAGTCCTTTGATTTGTTAGTCTCTAAATATAGATCGAGCTGAGCCTGGATATAACCTTCCAATATGGTATCTTCATCGGTGTCGGCAGGAAACCTTAACGGTTCTCCAATTCTTATACAAATTGGACGCCATATTCGCGGAAGATAGCGTTCGAACCTTAAGAAGGGAGGCAGCTTCTCATTCGGTCTATTGGGTAAGACTTTGTCAGTACCATCTATGCGGATCGGTACTATGGTAGCTCCGGTCTGTTTGACAATCCAACCAATACCAGCCCTTGGTCTTCGGATAATTAGATTGCCAGTCCCTACGTCATATATTCCATCTCCATTGTTTTGGGCTTTGAAATCCCTACCCCCTCCCGGGAATATAACGATTCTGCCGTTGTTTTCCAGAATTTCAACCGCTTTCCTTAGGGCACTGGCTCTTTCTCCAGTTCCGTCAGATCCCCTATTAACGAAGAAATTCCATCCTTCTAAGACCCACCTGAAATGGCGGAAGTTATGTTCATCTGCCGCGCTGACTGGAATATGCTTGAAATCTTCGGTAAAAGTACGCCGTACTGGTTCCCTTTTTAGGATTTTCAATGGTGCAACTAGAACTTTGCCTATTCTCTGAAGAAGCTCCCTGAACCACCATGGAAAATAAAGCAATGGAACCAGAACTATATCCAACCAACCAGGATGGTTTGATGCCAGAATTAGTTTGCCTTCCCAGAGAGGCAATCGAGAGTATCCATAGAACCTTATTCTCCTGGTTGCTTCAAGTAGACAAATCAGCAATCCGGCGACTGTCCCTAGGATATAAATAGAAGAAAAGATATTGAAGGTAACCTTAGCCCTCTTGGCCATAACCCTCGCTTCTTCAGCTTGTAATTGTAATCGTGCCCTATCTTTAGTGATACCAAACATTAGAATCCTGCTGTACTTTAGCATACTCTACGGCAGCCCTGCCATTCAAGGCTGATCAACACGACTCCCGAGTCCCAGATGTGTCACAATTGTCCAAAATGTGCAGCTCGGGCAACAAAAGCCTGTTTTGTTACTTCACTACACAAGCCATCGTTTTGTGACTCCTTAACTCGATAGTATGTCTTGGACGCCGCACAAAAAAGTATTGACAATTTCCTAGATGGCGGTGTAATATTACCATAGCCTCTGTAAGAAATAGTACTTTAAGTACTAATATGAAGGTCGGTGGTCAAGTGTGTGCGTCAGAGAGTTGCGGTAGTTTGTGCGATGCTCAATCGAGCATATGTAGACATGTGAGCTGGGCTCTTTTTTCCTGCGACCGCGAAATCTACCCTCTCCTTCGAAACACAGGGCTGTTGAAAAACGCAGTTGCCCGATTTCTTCGTCTCCCCCTCTGTCGTTGCGAGGAGCCTCGATGAATCGGGGCGACGAAGCAATCTCGGTAGGGCTCTTGACGGCTGAGATTGCCGCGCCCCGCCAGGTCAGGGCGCGCAATGACAAAAAGTGAAGTGCCTGATGCATCAGGCAGCTACAAAAATTCTGGAGGTGAAACATGAAGATAATACTTAGTTCGAGGAGACACCATTACTTGGCAAGAGTTAGCATCTTCTTGATTACGGTAGCCTTAATTGCCGGGATGGTAGGCTGTGACGATGTTAAGTACGACCTCACTATCGCCAGTACCGCTGGAGGTTCGACCACCCCTGGCGAGGGGACTTCTACCTATGACGAAGGAACAGACGTCAACCTGGAGGCGACTCCAGATGCTGGCTACCGGTTTGTCAAGTGGATGGGTGATGTCGCCACCATAGCCAATGTTAATGCTGCCTCAACCACGATCACCATGGAGGGTGACTACTCCATAAGAGCTAACTTTGAAAAGATAGCGGAGTACGACCTCACCATTTCCAGCAGCGCTGGTGGCTCGGTACGCATCCCTGGCGAGGGGACTTTTACACGTTACGCTGGCACGGTGGTCGCCTTGGAGGCGCGCGCAGATGTAGGCCATGGGTTTGTCAACTGGACCGGTGATGTCGATACCGTCGCCGATGTGAACGCCGGCTCGACCAACATCACCATGAACGACCACTACTCCATCACGGCCAACTTCGAGCAACAGGACCCGATACCCTTCGCCGACCCCAACCTGGCAGCAGCCATAAGGGAAGCCATCGGTATAACCGAGCGTCCCATCTACCCTTCAGACCTGAAAGGCCTCACCTCCCTTGATGCGGACCGAAGGAGCATCACCGACCTCACCGGGCTGGAGCGCTGCACTGACCTGATTGAGCTCTCGCTCTATATGAACCAGATAAGCGATATTCTGCGTCTGGCCAACCTCACCAGCCTGACCTCCCTCGACCTTTGGAGGAACCAGATAGACGATATCTCGCCTCTGGCCAACCTCACCAGCCTGACAGACCTCTCCCTTGGGGATAACCAGATAATCGATATCTCGCCCCTGGCCAGCCTGACCAGCCTGACCAGCCTCGGCCTTGGGCATAACCAGATAAGCGATATATCGACTTCGGCCAACCTCACCAGCCTGACACGCCTCAACCTTGAGGGGAACAAGATAAACGATATCTCGCCTCTTGCCAACCTCAGGAACCTGACCTACCTCTCCCTTTATGATAACGATAACAAGATAATCGATATCTCACCTCTGGCCAACCTCACCAACCTGACGTCCCTCAACCTTGAGCAGAACCAGATAAGCGATATCTCGCCTCTGGCCAACCTCACCAGCCTGACAGACCTCAACCTTTATGATAACCAGATAATCAATATCTCGCTCCTGGCCGACTTCACCAAACTGACCCACCTCTCCCTTGGAGAGAACAAGATAATCGATATCTTACCTCTGGCCAACCTCACCAGCCTGATGTCCCTCAACCTTGAGCAGAACAAGATAATCGATATCTCACCTCTGGCCAACCTCACCAGCTTGATACGGCTCCACCTTTTGGGTAACCAGATAAGCGATATCAGCCCTCTAGTGCAGAATGAGGGACTGGGCGGAGGAGACAAAGTCTACCTATCGGGCAATCCGCTGAGCTCAGATTCCATCAACATATACATCCCTAAACTTCAGACGAGAGGTGTGACCGTTGACTATTAGAACTCAGGCAATCAGGGCCAAGACTAAATGAGGGTGAATTTGAACAAAAGCCTGTTTTGTTAACGCACTACACAAACCATCACGGGGGTGCTTTTTATTGTCGCGAAGATGGTTAGCTAGTCACTTTTGGGAACAAATTCTTTTACTCTTCTCTCGAAAACGCTTCTTTCTAGAAGCACCCTTCGCTGGCATTTGAGGCATTTGCCTTGGCGTCTGAAATTGAATCTGGTTATTTCAAAAGGTTGAGACGTTTTAAATCGTCCTCATCTCATCCGGCGTCTTGGATTATACTTTTTAAAGTTTTAGGGGGAAAGGTATCACCAGGATGATGAAAGGAGAGTGTTACCCTTCCTTTGTCTGGATGAAGGTATTGATGGTGAGACCCCGATGTTCGGTCAATATGAAATCCGTCTCTGATTAAAGCACTAGCTAATTTTCTGGCGGTTAAAGCTCGGAGCTTTGAATAGTCAATACTGCTCATACAGTTATTGCTACTCTTGGCTGGGAGGAAATCTGAACCTCTGGTTCCTCTGGAATTGGCTCTCCATGTTCAATCATGCTTTCAAGAGTCATCTCAATAACTTCCCTTATATTCTTTAAGGCTTCCGCTTTCGTATATCCCCAGGTGCTTGCCCCTTTCAGGGCTGGACAATAAGCGTGGTAAGCCATCCGTCCATCTTCGAAACGATCCTCCTCAATCTCTACTTTAAAAATATAAGTTCTCATTTTCCCTTGTGGCTTTTATACCATATCTTCCCTTTGAAGTAAAACATAATCAGGCGGGGTGTTCTTTTTGCCAAACAGTTAATCTTTTTTGGCAACCACATTTTTCATGCTTCTCTCAAAAATACTTCTCTCCAAAAGCACCCTTCTCTGGCATTTGAGGCATTTAAGGCCGATGTCGGCGCCCACCCTCACCACTTCCCATTCATAGCTGCCGCAAGGGTGCGCTTTGCGCAGCCGGACTATGTCACCGAGCTTTATTTCTATAGTCATTGATTTGCTTGCGGATTTTTTCAGCTATGGTTCTAGCCGCCTGGGCAAAATTCTTTTCCTTTGAAGCATAGAGAATTTGCCGTGACACATTGATAATCGCCTTCTCGCCCTGGACATCCACGCCGTAGCCAACTGCTGAAGCCAGGTCCCCTCCCTGAGCGCCGATGCCGGGAATGAGCAAAGGCATTTCGGGGCAAATTGAGCGAACTTTCTTTAATTCTTCAGGATAGGTCGCACCGACTACCAGGCCGATGTTGCCATGAATATTCCATTGCTTGGCTTTTTGAGCCACTACTTCGTATAGTGGCAGGCCATTGGTGTAAAGGTTCTGGAAATCTGTGGCTCCTCGGTTTGATGTTCGGCATAGGATAAACACTCCTTTATCCTGGTAGTTAATAAAGGGCTCCATGGAATCGAAGCCAAGGTAGGGATTGACGGTAGCGGCATCGAAGCCAAGAACCGAAAATAGAGCTTTGGCATAAGCCCTGGCGGTGTTGCCGATATCGCCGCGCTTGGCATCAGCAATTACAGGGATATCACCGGGTACATGTTTAACGGTCTTCTCCAGGATAGCAAGCCCTTCGATCCCTAAAGCTTCATAGAAAGCTAGATTGGGCTTATAGGCACAGACCAGGTCGGAGGTGGCCTCGATAATGGCTTTGTTGAATTGTAGAACGTCTACCCCGGGCATAAGCTCCGGATCGGGGTCGAGTCCGATGCAAAGCCAGCTTTTGTTTTTTCGGCTGGCATTAAGCAGTTTATCGGTGAATTTCATTACCGTAACCCAGATAATATCAGGAGACGGACATAAATTAAAGCTCGGCCAACATTCTACTATGTTGAGAGGTCATTGAGATTTAAAAATCAAAGGGTAAAAATCAAAATGACAACTCAAAATGCAAAAATTTCAAGAAGGAGCAACCGTAGTGTTCACCATTTCAACCGTGAAGAAAGGGATTCCTTCACACCTCAAAAAGCTATGACAATCCCTCTGTCATTGCGAGGAGCGTAGCGACGAAGCAATCTCAGTGGGGATAGGGGATTGCCACGCACCTTTCAGGTGCTCGCAATGACACTCCCCCTTGTCGTTGCGAGGCACAACAGTGCCGAAGCAATCTTGGTGGGGATAGGGGATTGCCGCGCACCTTTCGGGTGCTCGCAATGACAAGAGGAAAAGTGCTCGCAATGACAAAAGAGAGGTGGCTCAGAATGGCAGCGCTCTTTGCCTTTATTCGTGTCAAGGGCTACAATGAAAGCATGCGCGACGTGATTGCTGATGCCTTGAAAGGCCATAATGCCGACTATATCGAAATCCATTTTGAGGAGAGCCAGGCTACCAATATTGTCTACAGGGGGGAAAGACTGGAGGAGATAAGCAGGGCTCGTAATTCGGGTGGCAATATTCGTGCTTTAGTCCAGGGTAGTTGGGGATTCGTCAGTTTTAATCGTCTTGACAGACTGCGGGACAAGGTAGCTCTGGCGCTGGAGGAGGCCAGGTTAGCAAGCAGGGGGCCATTTAAGCTTTTCCCTACGGAGCCTGTAGTGGAGACTGTGGTGCCACAATTGGAAAAGGGTTCCACGGCTATGCCGTTAGCAGCGAAGAAAGAGCTTCTAGATAAATACAACGACATTATATTAAGCAGTCCGAAGATTCAAAGCTCAAGAGTCAATTACCGTGATGCCGGGAGGCAGAGTATTTTCGCCAATTCTGAAGGCAGCTACATAGAGCAAGCTAAAACTGACCTTAATTTACGATTGACTGCCATAGCTCGTGAGGATAACGAGGTTCAGCAAGCAGGACTAAGCATAGGAGGTAATGGCGAGTTTTCCGCCGTGGAGGGGCTACATGAGCAAGCCGGGGAGATATCGAGGCGTGCCGCAGCCCTTCTTTCCGCCCCACAGGTAAAAGGCGGAGAGTATACCGTAATTTTGGACCCTATTCTGGCTGGAGTTTTTGCTCATGAAGCCTTCGGGCATTTATCAGAGTCGGATTTTGTATATCAAAATGAAAACCTGCAGCAAATCATGGTCCTGGGGAAAAGATTTGGCGGCAAGCATCTCAATATCATTGATGACCCTACGATTCCTAATTTGCGGGGAAGTTATAAATACGATGATGAAGGGACTACGGCAAGGAAAACCTATCTTATCCGGGAGGGCATTCTGGAGGGGAGGCTTCATTCCCGAGAAACAGCGGCTAAGATGGGAGAAAGGGCTACGGGGAATGCTCGAGCCATTAATTATCTCTTTCCCCCCATAGTGCGAATGAGCAATACCTTTATTGAGCCAGGTAATGCTTCGTTCGAGGAGATGCTTGGTGGCATTGAGGAAGGCGTCTATGTTAAGGATTGGTACGGCGGGACGACCAGCCTGGAGATGTTTACCTTCTCCGCTGGAGAAGCTTATATGATTCGCCGGGGGAGATTAGCAGAGTTATTGCGCCCCGTGGTGCTAACTGGGAATGTTTTTATCACCCTGCAAAATATAGATGCCATAGGCAATGACCTGGAGATGAATCAGGGTGGTGGCTGTGGCAAAGGGGGGCAATATCCGCTACCCGTTTCTAATGGTAGCCCACATATCAGGATTCGTCATTGTGTGATAGGAGGCAGATAGGCGGTAAATACTAAATACTAAATCCGAAATCCTAAACAAATTCTAATACGTGAGAAAATAAAAGAGCAAAAATAAAAATGCAAAATGACAAAGCAAAATTTAAAGATGAATTTAAGAGGCGTGTCTACAAATTCGCGTTGGATGTAATAGGATTTGTGGACCCATTGCCGGTGGAACAAACCTCGCGGATTATCACTGACCAGCTCTTAAGAAGCACTACCAGTATTGGGGCTAATGTCATTGAGGCTCAGGCAGCTTCCTCACGGAAGGATTATACCAATTTCTTTACTCACGCCCTGAAGTCAGCAAACGAATGCAAGTTTTGGTTGGAACTACTCAAAGATTCCGGTAGAGGTGACAAGGAGATCGTTAATAGACTTCTGAGAGAAGCCACGGAGATTGCGAATATCCTTGCCACCAGTATATTGACCCTGAAGGGAAAAAGATGAAGTATTCTTGCATTTTAAATTGTAATTTTGATTTTTTATCTTTGAGTTTTAATTTTGTTTAGATATTAGGAATTAGAAATTTAAGATGGAACATCTTTCGGAGGTTCTCCGCTCTGCTCAGAGGGAGGCTGAACAAGCTGAAGTTTTCTTGGTTTCTTCTCGGGCAATGCCGATACAGTTTGAAGCCAATGAACTAAAACAAGTTCAGACCAAAGAGAGCAGCAGTACTGCCTTGCGAATTTTCAGAGAGGGTAGAATTGGCTTTGCTACTGCTAGTGGAGGGGGCGGCTTGGAGGCTTTGGCAGACATGGCCGTGGAAACCTCTCAATTTGGCAGTCCGGCCAATTTTCAATTTCCTTCCTCTCGAGACTATTCGGAAGTGTTCATCTTCGACCCTGAAGTGGAAAAAATAGCTATGGAGAGGATGGTTGAGATCGGGAAGGAGCTTATAGCCAAGATCAGGGGGCATACTCCTGATATCCTTTGCGATGTTCAAGTAACCAAAGGGACAAGCTCCATCTCCTTAATTAATTCTCAAGGCGGTGAAGGGAAGTATAACAGCAGCTTTTTTAGCCTTAGCCTGGAAGGCATTCTTGTTCGCGATACAGATATGCTTTTTGTTGGTGATAGCGCAAGCTCATGTCGTTTTTCTGACAATATTGATGACCTGGCTGATAGAGTGATATGGCAACTGGAAATGGCTAAGAAAAAAGCTGCCGTGTCCACCAAGCTGCTGCCAGTAATTTTTACACCTCATGGAGTAGCTAGTGCTTTAATGAGTCCTCTATTGCTGGCGTTTAACGGCAAATTAGTCCTCGAGGGGGCTTCGCCTTTAAAAGATAAACTAGGGGAGCAAGTTTTTGACAAAAAGCTGAGCTTATGGGATGATGCTACTATAACTTACGGCGTAGGGAGTTATCCTTTTGATGACGAGGGGGTGTCCAGCCAGCGTCTACCGCTTGTTACAAATGGAGTAGTGACTAATTTCCTTTATGATTTACAAACAGCAGCTTTAGCTGGCACTCAGAGCACCGGTAACGGCCAGCGGGTAGGTGGTGGTTTTCCCAGCCCAGCTATAAGCTCTCTTATTTTAAGCAGAGGAGATGTTTCTTTCCAGGCGATGGTAGAAGATATGAAAGAAGGCTTAATTGTGGAGCAAGTTATCGGTGCTGAACAGGGTAATCTTTTGGGTGGTGACTTCGGCGGCAACGTTTTGCTGGGATATAAGGTCGAGAACGGTGAGATAGTGGGGAGAGTGAAGGATACTATGATTGCCGGAAACGTGTATCAAGTGCTAAAAGAGCTTCTTGGCATAGGGCAGGAAACAAGATGGGTTGGTGGGATTTTGCAAACTCCTCCTTTATATTGCTCTCATGTATCAGTGACGACCAAGGGAAGCTAAGATATATATGAAAGACGTAATAAAGCTTTATAAACAGCCACGCCCTAAGAATTGTTCCATGCTTGCCTCCTGGCCTGGCATTGGCGACGTTTCCCTAACCGCAGCGAAGTATCTTGTGGAGAAGCTAAATGCTGTAGAAATAGGGGAGATTGAACCTATTAACTTCTTTGAGCCAATGGGTGTCACAGTCAGAGACAACGTGGTTGACAGCCCTCGTTTTCCTGAGAGCAAGTTTTATTATTGGCAGTCTGCTAAGGCGGAGAAAAGCTTGGTGATTTTTATTGGTGAGGAACAGCCTGGTTTCAAAGGATATGAGCTGGTTAACTGTGTTTTGGATGTAGCGCAAAGGCTTAAGGTGGCAAGGGTATATAGTTGTGCTGCTGCAGTGACACGCATCCACCATAGTGAAGAAATGAAGGTTTGGGGAGCAGCGACGACTTCTAAATTAGTTGACGAGTTGAGCAAACATAATGTGATTCTTAGAGATAACCTTCGCATCGCTGGATTGAATGGATTGATATTGGGCATGGTCAAGGAAAGGGGGATGGAAGGCATTTGCTTGCTGGGCGAAGTGCCAGCGTATGCCACGCAAATAGCAAATCCCAGAGCCTCCCTGGCCGTGCTTGATATCCTAACTAAAATGTTAGGAATTACACTTGACTTGACCGAGCTTGGCCATCTGGCCGAGCAAGTAGACGAGGAAATGGATAGAATAGCGAAGAGAGTTACGGCTGAATTCATTGACCAATTCACCGAGCCTATTTGGGAGCAGGATGAAGAGGAGGAAGAGTGAATAAGTTGAGCAGTCCTGCTCTAGCAAGGGTTCAAATTGACCGACAAAGGTAGATGTGCTACCATCGAATTAAATGTCAGCTTTAACACAACTTTGTGAGGAAATTATAGCTTGTCAGGATTGTGAGCTAGCTAAGTATCGCACTAAGGTGGTGCCTGGTGAGGGGGCCGAGGACGCAGATTTACTTTTTATCGGTGAGGCTCCAGGGTGGCACGAAGACCAGCAAGGGCGTCCTTTCGTCGGGCCAGCAGGGCAATTTCTGGACCAACTGTTAGCCTCAATTGGTTTACGCAGGGAGGAAGTTTATATTGCTAATGTAATTAAGTGTCGTCCTCCCCAAAACCGTGACCCGCTACCAGCGGAGATACAAAGTTGCCGCAAATGGCTAGATCGTCAAATAGAGATAATTCATCCCCAAATGATTGTTACTTTAGGACGTTACTCTCTAGCGCGGTATTTTCCCAATGAGAGCATAGGCAAGATTCATGGAAAGCCACGAAAGTTGGGAGGCGTCATTTATTACCCCATGTATCATCCTGCAGCAGCTCTACATCAAGGCTCTCTACGACGGACCATCGAAACGGATATGCTCAGGATTCCGCAGATACTAGCCCAGGGTAAAGACCTGCCTCAAGACGCAGTTGAATCTCAACAATTAAGCTTGTTTTAGAACCATATCCTGAATGAAAAGGAAGGGGAAAAACCATGCCAACACATAAATTAAGAGTCATCCCTCTAGGCGGATTAGGTGAAATTGGTAAGAACATGATGGCATTGGAATATGGCAACGACATCGTTGTCATTGATGCCGGACTCATGTTCCCCAGCGAGGAAATGCCGGGAGTTGACTTGCTTATCCCAGATATTAGCTATCTTTTGGCGAGACAGCAAAAATTAAGGGGTATAGTGATTACTCACGGGCACGAAGACCATATTGGGGCACTGCCTTACATTTTATCTCGGCTCGCCCCTCCCATTTATGCTACCAAGTTCACTCGAGAGCTGATTCTCCTGGAACTCAAGCAACGAGGGGTGAAAACTGACGCAAAATTGAATTTAGTTAGCCCGGGGAGCAGGATTACACTAGGTAATTTCACAATAGAGTTTTTCTCTGTTTGCCATAGTATTCCTGATTCTGCAGGGCTGATAATTCACACTCCCCTGGGAATTGTAGTTCACAGTGGTGATTTTAAGATCGATTATACGCCGGTCATTAGCGAGGCGACTAACTTTAACCAATTAGCTTCGCTAGGGGCAAAGGGTGTTTTGCTTCTTCTTTCTGACTCCACCTATGCCGAGCTTCCTGGATATACTCCTTCCGAGAGGGTGGTTTGCGATACTTTAGATCGGATTGTAAGCGAGGCAAAGGGGAGGGTAATCGTAACTACATTCGCCTCTCTTATAGCTCGCGTGCAGCAAGTGTTTGATGTTGCCGTTAAACATGGTCGCCGTGTATTTATCATCGGGCGGAGCATGAAGGAGATAGTGAGCATGGCATTGAAAACGGGTTATCTTACTGCTCCCCCCGGCATTACTTGTCGCTTGGACGAACTTAAGACCTTGCCTCACAATCGAGTTATCGTGTTGAGCACGGGAAGTCAAGGTGAGCCCACCTCGGCCTTGGTGCGTATGGCTAATCGCGACCCCAGTAGTCGAGTTCAGATAATCCCTGGCGACACCGTGGTGATTTCAGCAACTCCTATTCCCGGCAATGAGACATTGGTTAGCAGGACTACAGATAGCCTTTTCCGTCAAGGTGCCAATGTAATTTATGACAAGCTGGCTCAAGTTCATGTCCACGGGCATGGTAGTCAGGAGGAGTTGAAGCTTTTGCTTAATTTGGTTAAGCCTAAATTCTTTGTTCCTGTTCATGGTGAGTATCGCCATTTAAGCTTGCATGCCAGCTTAGCTCGAAGTATGGGTATACCCAAAGATAACATTTTTGTCCTTGAGAACGGGGATGTGCTTGAACTCGGGCAAGATTCAGGGAAGGTGGTTGATAGAACCCGTGTTGGAGTTATCTATGTAAGCGGCCTGATAACAGGCGAGTTGGATGGCGTTGTGCTTCGGGACCGCAAATTACTTTCGCGAGACGGCGTCGTTGTGGTGACCATTGCTATTGATGCGGAAAGTGGTAAACTAGCTGAAAGGCCGCGCATTATAACGCGAGGCCTTGTTGATGCTGGAGAGGAACGGACATTGATTGAGAAAGGCCGAGATGTGGTGCTGGCTGCTTTAGAGAACGGAAAGGGACAATTCATTTCTAGAAGACGCTTGGGTGAACCAGGCTTCGTTGATGCCAAAGTAAAAGATTCTCTGAGCAGATTTTTTTATAAACAAATTCATCGTCGTCCTGTCATCATTCCTGTGGTTGTGGAGGTAAAAAGAAAATCCTAAGCACTAAATACGAAATACTAAACAAAAGAAATGAAAAACTTAATTCTTCTCATCAAAACCCAAATGATCAAAACATAAAGGTTTTGAATTTTGAAATTAGGATTTAGATATTAGAATTTAGGATTTCTGTAAGAGGAAACCGACGAGCTAGGGGCATAACTCCGTGTCTAAAGCAAGAAGCAGGTCTAATCCGGGGCGGAAGGCAAAAGAAAGCCGGCCAGCATGGAAGCGATTCTTTAGCTTCATCGCTTCACCGGTGGTACGAAGGCTTATCTTAATTTTCGTAATAATAATCTTGCTGTATGTGCTATGGGAAGGCATGCTCACATTGTTTGGTTATGGATTAATTATTCTAGCCATCGCTTTGGGCTCGCTGGTCTGGGTGGCATGGCGGCGGCAGTTCTCTGTTGTGAAACATAGGTGGAATTGGGTTCTCGGGGGCATTAGCCTGGCTTTTGCTGTATGGGGAATTCTTTCTTTCTTCCCCGGGGAAGGTATTTTGAGACAAGCAACACTGGGAGGCACATTCGGGCAAGGCATAATAGGTGCCTCTAATAGCGTGGGAGGACTTCGGGTAGCCGGGCTTGTCCTTCTGGGCATTATTTTTGTCATCCCTCGGAAGTCTTGGAGCGCTGCTAAGAATAGCTGGCGTCTCTTGACCAGAGTTTTCCGACTCCGTCCCAGGGTCATCTTTCCCCGGCGAGCTCCTGCTAAAGCTATCCCTCTAGAAGCTACCTCCCCTGAAGTAGGGGCAGTTGATGAAGTGGAGGCAAGGCCTGCTATACTTCCTTCTCCTCCCGTGTGGCAATCAGAACACGAACCAATTCTCACCCCCGGAGGGTGGCATCTTCCACCGATTGATATCTTGGATAAGCCAGCTGAGGTGAAATTGGACAGGGAAGACATTGACCAACGAGCCCGATTGATTGAGGAAGCTCTAGCGAGCTATGGTGTAGAAGCCAAGGTTGTGCAGGTAAACATGGGGCCTACCGTGACACAGTTTGGTGTTGAGCCTGGTTGGGACAGAAAATATAGAGAAGTAAGAGTAAAGGGGAGGAATGGTAGCTATGAAACGAAATCGGAAGAAGTATCCAGAACCAGGGTAAGGGTAGACCGTATTACCTCTTTGGGCAATGATTTAGCTTTAGCCCTAGCTGCTCCCAGCATCAGGATTGAGGCTCCCGTGCCCGGGGCATCGGTGGTGGGCATTGAGGTTCCTAACACTGTGTTTGGCTCAGTCGCCCTTCGCGGTGCGATAGAGAGCGCTGCTTTTCAGAAGATTAAAGCCCGCTCCAAGCTAGCTATCGCCTTGGGTAAAGGTGCTGGTGGTGAGGCGATGGCAGCAGACCTAACCAGGATGCCACATTTGCTTATCGCTGGAGCTACTGGCAGTGGTAAAACTGTTTGTATTAATTCTGTTATTTGTTGCTTGCTTTTACACAACAGCCCCGACGACGTTCGGTTCATCATGGTTGACCCCAAGAGGGTGGAGTTAGTGACTTTTAACGGAGTGCCCCATCTACTTGCTCCTGTGGTTGTGGATACTGATAAGGCGATAAAGGCTTTAAGATGGCTTAGTCAGGAGATGGACAGTCGATATCGTCAGTTTGCTCAGGCGGGAGCACGCAATATTGAGGGTTATAATAAAGACCGCTTGCCTGGAGAAGAGTTGCCATATTTAGTGCTCATCATCGATGAGCTGGCTGATTTAATGATGACAGCTTTCGATGAGGTGGAACATGCTCTTTGTCGGTTAGCTCAATTGGCTCGGGCTACAGGCATTCATCTCGTCGTAGCTACACAACGCCCTTCAGTAGATGTAATTACTGGGCTTATTAAAGCTAACTTTCCTACCCGCATTAGTTTCGCAGTCACCTCTCACGTAGATTCCAAGACCATACTTGACATGGTAGGTGCTGAGAAATTGCTCGGTAGAGGGGATATGCTCTACATGCCTACTGAAGCTAGCAAGCCTAAACGTCTTCAAGGAAGCTTTGTTGCTGATGCTGAGATTGAGAGATTGGTGTATTTCTGGGGAAACCAGCGGCAGATTGAGATGAGCTCTGTCGACTTTGATGAGGTGGCTGAGCGCCCATTAAGTGCACAGATAGCTGCTCCCCCCGACCCTCTTTTGGGAGAGGCAAAGCGCCTGGCACAAGAATATAAACATATCTCCACTTCTTTCTTACAGCGCCGTCTTCGTATTGGCTATCCTAGAGCTGCCCGCATTATGGAAGCACTGCAACAGGCAGGTTTGGTGGAGGTGGCTCAGCCCGAACGAGAAAGCTAAACCGGGCTAGTAAATCCTGAACAATACCTTACGAAAATCCAAATTTAAATACCAAAACTCATCTTGTTCTAGATTTTGGTCATTGACATATAATATTCATCTTCGTTCCCTGGCAATCATCAAAGTCACCGGATTTGTCAACACACTCTCCCTAATTACGCCATATGTCCCCCGTAGCTTCAACTATCCAAACAACGGGGTCAACCAGGAGCTCCCTGACAAGAGTCCTCAAAAGGTCACTTCTTGCTATGAAATCCGCGATGGGAGGGCTAAGCCGGTAGTACAGGGCAACAAATTGGGAGCCCGTGGCGCTTTCCAGCAACACTACATCCCGGAACTCTCGCAACACATCGATCTGTTCAGCAGTGGGAGTTCCGTAGGCTGCGGTAGCAATAAAACAAAAATCACCGAAACCTATGCCGGCCCCTCTGGCTGTGGTGAATTGACGGGTAGCACCTTCAATCAAAGTGCCGTTATACTTAAGCTGGGCTTTGAACTCATACTCCGTCTGCGAAGCGAGCCCTGTGAGCACCTCAGTATAGGTGCCATCTGCTGTTCTAGACACCCAATCAGTATAAAACCAGGCCTGGTCGGTGGACCTCCTGCAGGCAAAACGCACTTCCACCGAACTGAAGTTCCCCACAGTGTAGCTCATGTTCACCATGGCTGAGTAGGAGGTGATGTCAGTAGCGGCTTGTGTGGTAACCGTCGGAGCCAACTTTCCCATCCCACCGAATGGCGTGCCAGTTAGCTGTGTTAGGTTTGGCGTGGTATCAGTTCTTATTTTTGCCCAAGTATAGCGGTTGCTGGTATTGACTCCGCTGTCTGAGCATTGCCTCCAGACGGTGCCGTCCCACCAGAAGAGGCGGAGCGATTCTTCGTCGTCGATGTCTGTCGCAGCTAATTCAGCAGCGGTATAGTAAAGCCTTATCTCAAGCTCGGTAACCTGGTCAGTATCGGGAACATAGACATCGATGTATTTAACCAGTGAGCTGAACCCGGTTGGAGGGGACCCGCCGGGATTCCCAGAATATTCAGCCACGGTAACCGTGGTATCTGGGGTGCCTCCAGCAGCCGTGGCTGAGGCATTGGTAGTGCTGGCAGATGCATTCACACCGGTCGCCGTCTTTGTCTCCGTTAGCCAAGGCGCGAAAACAACATTATCACTGACATCGTCGCCCGTGCCACCGGGGTTAGCTGTTGGGTGGTATGGACCGCTGGCAGCGCCCCACCAGTTGCAGGGGGCGTTAAGAGTGCCGGTGCCACCATTATAGACGCCGAAGACATCGTTGCCAGAGATGTTATTGTGGTTGGCGCGGCTATTAGCAGCATCAACCAGCGCTCCATCTAGGCGTATGCCATACTCCCAGCCGGAGATAATGTTGTCGGTGATGGTGGCGACTATAGTGCCATCTGCACCTCCGACTCCAATGCTGATGCCATCGGCATCTGTTGCCCCGCCGCCTGGAAGGTGATTATCCTGAATGGTAACGTCAAGGGTCGCCCCAACATGATAAGTGTTAGCACCAACCGCCGCATTTTCGGTCTCGTAATAAGAGTCGTCCTTTACACCGCTTACCGTATTGCCCACAAACGAAGCCGTCCATTCCCCTGCGGCATCGGGCTCGGCATATATACCAATCAACCCCACCGTTCCTCCATCCACTGTGTTGCCTTCCGCCGAGGCGTCGGCGTTATTGAAGATGATGCCCGTCTGACAGTCGGTTATGTTGTTGTTATTGGCGGCAGCACTGACGCCTGTCGGTGAGACGCAATGGTAGAACAGGATTCCCGCCCCCCACCATGTTTCTGGCTGGTATATAAGGTTGCTAATCGTGTTGTAATTCACCGTGGCTAGCGCGTCCCTGCCGACATTAACGCCATTCTGGAATTCGTCGGTGATAGACCCTCGCCCGGTAATCGTGTTGTGATTGATGTCAGCAGTAAGCTTGCCTCCCATCACCTCTATGCCGTTTTTATCAAAGTTGGTGATGGTGGAACCTGTTATTTCTACGGAGACGGTATTGATTCCCGCTGAGAGGTACATGCCGTAAGCCCGGTCTGGAGCCCACTGACCTGTCCCGGCAACGGTGACTGTGTCAACTAAACCCCCGGTCTCGCGATAGAAAATTCCTGCAAGGTAATCCGCGCCCGCCGGCTTAGCGGTGACAAGGCTTTCGTCAACTTTAAGATTCTTTATAGTTACACTGCTACCGCCGGGAACATTAGCTACGATAATGCCAGCGATATTCTTCGTACCGCCATACCAGAGCAAGCCAGTGAACACTTGGGTAAGATTGCCAGCCGAAGGCTTTATGATAGTGGTATCCCCGGCACCCTGGAGCGTCAGGCTTTTATTTATCACTACCTGCTCATCATATGTCCCCGCCGCCACCATGACGGTGTCGGTATCCGAGGCAGCATCAATGGCTTCGTGGATAGTTGCGAAGGCATTATCCCAATTGCTTCCATCTCGCGCCCCAGTGCCACCCTCAACGACATACCAGGTAGTCGAACTGGCTACCACCGGCGCCGCCGTCACCAGGCTGAAACTCAGCACCAGGACCACGGCAAGCAAGAAACTAAATATCCTTTTCATTTTTCCTATTTGTATTACCTTTTTCTATTGCCTTATCGCTCCCTCGACCAAGTGCATCGCGGCCTGTCTAGCACAGAGCTTTCACTTCCATAAGCATCACCCGTTTCATAAAACACAAAAACCAACCCTCTTTAGGTCGGTTGCATCATTAGCTACCCGGTGACCAGGTGACCACCCAAAAAAACAACACCTCATTTCTCCCCCTCACCTCCTTTCCCTCTACTCTCGTCACTTTTGTCCCTTAATCCCCAAGCAACACAGAGGCTAAAGCTCAGGGAAAAACACGCCGTAGTGCTTTATACCTACTACTTAGTATACTAGCTGAGAGGGCTTTTGTCTAGGAACTGTCTTGGCTGACCACACGGGTAACACTGGACAGTATATTTTAGAAAGTTCCTTATTCAATATACTCTAGGGGGTAAGATAGCCAAGAGATGGGTGTGTTGACGGTAACCTTTTCAAATTCCAGGGAGAATTCACTCCCATTATCTGTACGAAATTCTAAACCCTAAACAAATCCGAAATTCCAAATTTGCCCTTCGGGCAAAATCTGCGGAACTTATTTATAATAATTAACTGCATAAATTATTATAATTCTCTCTCCTTAATTACGCCATATGTCCCCCGTAGCTTCAACAATCCAAACAATGGGGTCAACCAGGAGCTCCCTGACAAGAGTCCTCACAAGGTCACTTCTTGCTATGAAATCCGCGACGGGAGGGCTAAGCCGGTAGTACAGGGCAACAAATCGGGAGCCCGCGGCGCTTTCCAGCAACACGACATCCCGGAACTCTCGCAGCACATCGATCTGTTCAGCAGTTGGAGTTCCGTAGGCTGCGGTAGCGATGAAGCACTCAAATGGAAATAGGAACGGGAATGGTGATTCACTCGGGATTGCCGCAATTGTCAGGTTAAAGGCGTAGTCTAATTTTCCGGACACCCACGCGGCGGTCTCATTTGCCTGGACGCCGGCAACTTTGAAACTGACTATCTTGCCCTCGTCGCCAAACTCGCCCGGCACATCCAATTCGTATCTACTCTCCGCGTCCACGGTCGTCTCGTCCTTTTTGACGCCGTCCAGCAAAGACTCCACCACTGTCCCTTCCGGCACGGGCCCCTTCGGGGTGCTTACCGTGCCAGTGAAGTAGTGGGGAAGTTGTGGCGGTGGCTCAAGATCGGCGGCATAAGCCGGCAAGACGCCGCCAGCCAGTAGGACCAGAGCCAGCAGGAGTCCCAAGGCCCCAACCGGCCTTGCGGCCCTTCGTCCTCTCAAGTCATTTCCAGTTATCTGCTCTTTCATTATCCAATCACACCAGCGATTTGCCAGGCTTCGCCGTCCTCCGTCGGGGAGGACATAATCCCTAATTCCGCCATATATCCCCGGTAGCTTCAACAATCCAAACAATGGGGTCAACCAGGAGCTCCCTGACAAGAGTCCTCAAAAGGTCACTTCTTGCTATGAAATCCGCGATGGGAGGGCTAAGCAGGTAGTACAGGACAACAAATTGGGAGCCCGCGGCGCTTTCCAGCAACACGACATCCCGGAACTCTCGCAACACATCGATCTGTTCAGCAGTGGGAGTTCCGTAGGCTGCGGTAGCAATAAAACAACCTAAATAACCTGTTAAATCACCTAAAGCTATGCCGGCCCCTCTGGCTGTGGTGAATCGACGGGTAACATCTTCAATCTCAGTGCCGTTATACTTAAGCTGGGCTTTGAACTCATACTCCGTCTCCGAAACGAGCCCTGTGAGCACCTCAGTATAGGTGCCATCTGCTGTTCTAGACACCCAAGTAGTATAAAACCAGGCCGGGTCGGTGGACCTCTTGCAGGCAAAACGCACTTCCACCGGGTTGAAGTCCCCCACAGTGTAGATCATGTTCGCGATGCCTGAGTAGGAGGAGATGGCAGTGGCGTCTTGTGTGGTAACCGTCGGAACCTCTGGAGGCAGCGACACCTCCTCGAAGTGGGCGGTGACAGTTACAGCGTGAGGCGGCATTGTGAAGGTAGTCTCCTCTGCAGTCGCATCATCGAATGTGACCGTCGGATCTGCCGTCCAGCTGACAAAGCTGTAGCCCGAGTTGGCTACCGCTTTTATGCTGACTTCGGCGCCTTCTGCGTAAGCATCTTTATCAGCCACATCAATCGCATCCCCACCGGCGACAGGGTCTGCTGCCATAGTGAGGTTGTAGACTACGCCGAAGTGGGCGGTGACAGTTACCGCTTGAGCCGGCATTGTGAAGGTGGTCTCCTCTGCAGTCGCATCAGCAAAATCACCCGCTGGCGCTGTCCAGCTGACAAAGCCGTAGCCCGTGTTGGCTACCGCTTTTATGCTGACTTCAGCATCTTCCGCGTAAGGTGATTCATCGGTCAAATCAGTTGCATTTCCGCCTCCGCCAGGGTCTGCTGCCATGGTCAGCTCGTACACCTCCTCGAAGTGGGCGGTGATAGTTACATCTTGAGTCGGCATGGTAAAGGTTGTCTCGGCGGCACTTTCGTCACCGAATTCGCCCGCCGACGCAGTCCACTTGGCAAACTCATAGCCTGCCTCAGCTTCTGCCAATAGGTGGACCACTGTCACGCCGTAATAGATGTACACCCCCTCGCCAGGGGTGGTTACAGAACCTCCAGTGGTGCTGGAGATGGTCAGCTCATACTGTACTGGCGGTTGTGGCTCTTCATGAATTGTCAGGTTAAGTTTTTGCACTTTGCCCGACTGACAGGTAGCAGTCTCGTTCGCCGGGACGCCGCCAACCTCGAACGTCACCTCGGCACCAGCCGTGCCCGATACCCTGAATATTGGGTCGTAGCCATACCTCCCCTCACCATCCACGGTGGTCTCCGCCTCTTTGACGTCGTTCACGAAAGCCTCCACAAGTGTCCCTTCCTCCACCGGGTCGCCGTTGAAACTTACACTGCCATAGAACTGGTGGGGTATTTCTGGCGGTGATTCGACGGCATAGGCTGGCATGACGCCGCCGGCGATAAGGCATAGGGCTAGCAGGAGCCCAATAGCTCCTGCCAGCCTGCCGGCACTTCGTCCTGTTAATCTATTTCCGTTTCTCTGCCGTCTCATAATTCAAGCAGGTCCGGACCTACGGATAAATCGTTCCTTCATCTGAGAATGCGACCCAATAGCCCAGACCGAGTACCATCTGTGCATCGTCGTCAGAAAGAGAAAGTGAGAACCAGCCGCCTTCGTAAAAACCGTATACCCTGACGCATTCCGTGCCATTCAGGTATTCCTTTGCCGGCATAGGGTCCATGGATTTGAAGCCGATCATGTTCCAGCCCTCCACCACCTCGTAAGTTTGCGGCGTGCCGTGACCGGGGGCTGCAATTGCCTGGCCAATTACCGTGAGCGTGCGTCCTTCGCTCATGTTAATCCAGTAGGCCTTGCCGTCTTCCATCTCGCCAAGATCGGATGAAAGTTCGGGATCGGGATCGAAGGAGTCCCAGTCTACGGCTGCGGCATCATAGTACCAGACGCTGATCACGTCGACCATGATATCAGCCAGCAATTCTTCTATGACTGGATTATCGGGGACGACCGGCAGGGACATAAGATTCCAGCCCTTATTCAGCCCCACGTCGACTGAAACCCCTGTAACCGCCCAGATTGCCTCGTCACTTTCGAGAAGAACCCCATCGGGGTCAGTCAACAACACAAATTTAATGGTATACATGCCCACTTCGTCGAATTGGAGCCTGAACGGAAAAGTCTCCTCATATTCTTTCGTAATCGGAAAGGGCCCCTCGGGCAAATAGCCCTGGTCCTCTCCTGCAGGATCACAGTCCTGATATTCCTCATCACATACCTGAAAAGTCACATGTGAGCCTCCTGGGGCCCATGTCACGTTAAACGCGATCTGCACAGAGTCATACCCATCCAGTCCCTCCACTTCGGTCTTCAGGGTCACGGGAACCTCGGCCCACTCGTCCCGCCATATCGTCGCTGGCACGTCGTAGACAAACTCGTAGGTGGACTTGTCTTTTAAATTGATGAAATAATCATCCGATTCCCCCGGCTCCGTTTCTTTGCTTGTCCACACATAGAGATGATATTCGTCGCTAGTGCCGGGGTTTATGATGTCAGCGGCCGCCTTAAATACCACAGTTACTCCTGCGATGGCAGTAATGTCTTCGGGCAGCGTGATGGTGACCACCTGGTCGACACCAGCGATGTCGAGGGGCGGGACCGGGACGGTTTGAACGGTTACATCACCTGGTTCATAGGTAGCCGGCACCGTAGTGCCTTCCGGGAATTGTATGGATATCCAGTCACTACTGGCGCCCAGTGTACGTCCTATGGTGAAATTTATCGTGTACTCGGCCGGCGTCAAGATCGTCTTCGGGTCGACGTTGACACTAATGTCACTGACCTGCGACGCCGCCACCGGCGTCGCCGTCGCCAGACTGAGGCCCAGTACCAGCGCCAGTGCCAACACAATACTGAATATTTTTTTCATTTTTTTCCTCCTTTTACTGCTCTTCTTCTTGCCTTATCGCCCCCTCGACCAGGGGCATAAAGGCCTGTCTACGGCACAATTCTCTCTTCCATATAGCATCACTCCTTTCAGAGAACACAAAAACCGACCTTGTTCAGGAACCGACCCACTTCAGGTCGGTTGCATCATTAACTACCCGGTGACCACCCAAAAAACAACACCTCATTTCTCCCCCGCACCTCCTTTCCTTCTACTCTCGTCACTTTTGTCCCTTAATCCCCGAGCAACACAGAGGCTAAAGCCCAGGGAAAAACATATCGTAGTGCTTTATACCTACTACTTAGTATACCAGATGAGAGGGCTTTTGTCTAGTCCCTATCTCGGCATAATAACAAGAGGGAAGGGCGCCTCGAAATGACATTGTCCAAGTCTTCATCTTTTTCTCATTGGGATTTTGATATTGTTTAGCATTTTGTATTTGGTGCTTAGTATTTCTTCTCATTAGGCGCCAAACTTGTCCAGTTTTAAAGCATTAGCCATAGCTAAGGGCATGATTTCCGTAGCCGGGAAACGCCCCATACCACCAGCAAGGCAGGCTCGTTCCGAGAACTCAGTGACATTATCGGGGCGACACCATTTGGACTTTAGCATGAAAGGGACTGGATGCCAGCTATGCATGGCTAAGGTTGCGGGGGTAGAGTGGTCTCCAGTGATAATCAGGACCTCCGGGTCTAAGCTGAGCAAGCCGGGGAGGGCATTATCGAGTTCCTCAACGGCCTGAACTTTAGCCCGGAAGTCGCCGTCCTCCCCTCTGGCATCGGTGCTCTTAAAATGGACGAAGAAAAAATCATAATCGGCATAGTAGCGGCGTAGGCTGTTCAGTTGCGCTGTTATGCTTTCACCGCCCGGCAGCACCTGCATCCCCACCAACCTGGCCAGTCCCCGGTACATAGGATACGTAGCGATGGCTGCCGTTTTTAATTTATAGATCTCAGATATAGGCGGGATGTCGGGGCGACGGGAGAAGCCGCGCAGAAGCACCATGTTGGCGGGGGCTTCACCTTGTAAGAGGCTTCTTGCTTGAGACACGAATTCGTTGACAATTCTCGCGGTTTTCTGTGCCTGCGGCGATAATGCCTCTATTTTTTTGGGGGCTAGTCCTGCTTGCTGGGGGTCAGAATCTGCTAGCTCAGGCGATAAGTCTTCGCCTCGGAGGATGAGCACAAATCTATGTTCTTTCACCGGCAGCACGGAAATCTCAGCCCCATCTATGGCGATATTATTCAATAAGCGGCATAACTCGGTATTTTTATCTGTGGAAAGTCGTCCTGCCCTCCTGTCGGCGATGATTCCCTTGTCATCAAGGGTGCAGAAATTGCCGCGGGCTGCAATATCGTCTGGCTTCAGTTCTAAATCTATTCCCAAAGCTTCCACGACTCCCCGCCCGATATTATATTTGACAGGGTCATAGCCAAAGATGGCTAGATGCCCCGGCGCACTCCCCGGCGTAATTCCTGGGCTTATCGGATCAATGAGCCCGCAAAGGGAGTCCCTGGCTATGCGATTCAGGTTGGGCTTCCTGGCTGACTCCAGTTCTGTTTTGCCGGTTTCAGGATGAGGTAGACCGCCTACGCCATCTATTATCAGAAGCACTATTTTAGATGGGGATGTCCGGGATATTTTCTTCATGTACTCAAATCCAATCATGGTATTTGTTATTTTACTCGGAGGCACAGCCAAGTTCAAGTTTGTCCCGATATAATCGGGACAAAGCTAGCTTGATAGCAGTGGGGAATGTACCTATTGCAGAAATACTTGTTTTCATGGCACAATACCGCAATTACAGGAGGTGATAATCATGCTTACTCTACATACTAATCTAGCTCTGATTGGAGGAATCATCGCCCTTATCTTCGGTATCATCATAATGATTTTTCCTAAAATCCTCAATTATCTGGTGGGCATCTTCTTGATATTGTGTGGAGTGCTAGCGCTTATTGTCCACTTTGCTTAACCAGAAGCCGGAACGACTTTTGGCGGGTGGCGCACAGTTCATACAAGTCAACAGGGTTCCTGACATTGGGGAGACCGGTTCTCAGAGAGCTTTCTGGATGCTATGTGCTCAAGCTCTTGAGGCACCACGTTTGTTACGCTAGCAGCTAATCGCTCGCTTTCAAGATTGAAAGTGGCGGCCATTGTAAAGTATAATATTTGTGGTTGTGGTGAGCGTAGCCCAGTGGTTAAGGCGCCAGGTTGTGGCCCTGGAGATCGTGGGTTCAAATCCCACCGTTCACCCCACCATATTCTTATCCGCCCCACGTCGGTGGTTGGCGAAAACCCAGGCTCTAGTTTTCTTGATAAAGTCTCTGACCTCTTCGTCAGTGCGGAAATCTTCTTCGCCGAAGTAGTCACGATGAACCATCTTGTCGAGCGGCCTCATCAGCTTGGGCCTCGATTTGTAAGCAGGGTAGCCCAAGGCGATCATATCGTAGACCTCCATCTCGTTGGGTATGTGTAAAAGGTTCTTTAGTAAGCAGTGGTTATAAGGTGATGCCACCAAAGATACCCACTGGCTGGCCAGACCCAGCGTCGTAGCCGCCAGGTGCATATACAGAAAGGCATTGGCCAGGCTGGGAAGGTAGATTGACTGTTTTATATGCGGGTCACATCTTACCACCATGGGTAACCCCAATTGGGTTCTGGTATCGCCAAAGAGTAATATAAGAACCGGGGCATTCTGGTACTCCATTTCTGGGTCAAGCCAGGGCTGCCGTTTCTGCCGCATCCAGGGCTCACACATGTCTTCCAATTTGGAGAATCCCGAGGCTCCGGCTGGACGCGGCGGCCTGATAATTCGCATAACGTCGTCCTTTAATTTCTTATCCTTGATGACGACAAACTCCCACGGCTGCGAGTTAAAGCCCGATGGAGCCCAGCGAGCAGCTTCAATAATCCTGTCCACATATTCATCGGGTATAGGGTCTGGCTTAAACCTGCGGATGCTCCTTCTTTTTTTAACCAATTCAAGGAAGCTCTTATAATTCATAGCAATCTCCTCCTTAAGCATGATTATTGCCGTAAGAGTCTAGTTTTCCCAGAATTTCATCAGCATTGGTAAAAAGTCCATAAATTGAGTGGTAGGGGCTCAGCCTTGGCTCTCGTGCTGACCCTTAATAGTGAGCTGACAAGCTAGAAAACCCTTCATTTTTTGGGAAAAACTTACCTGTTACTTGTTGCCTTTATAGCACACACGATGAGCAACTTTCAACCAGAGGAAGTTTAGGTATATTCCCTTTAGGACTATGGGGATAAGTTGACACGAAAGGACTCTGACACTAGAATTCTATATGCGGTGCGCCTATAGCTCAGCGGACAAGAGCACCGGTCTTCGGAACCGGGGGTCGTGGGTTCAAATCCCTCTAGGCGCGCCATCTGAATCATCGCCGTCTGGCAACATTTTTCTCTAGCCAGGGATTAAGCATCCGGTCGAAGTTTTCCGTCGCCGACTTACCTGTCCCTGATAAAGGATGGGCCGGGCCTGACAAATCAGGCAACTACAAAAATCTGGAGGTGAAGCGCGACTCTAAAGAGGCGGCATATAAAATGCCGCCCGAGGCTTAGGTTCTTCCATGCGTGTTCCTTATTTCTTTTTTTGCGACGTTGTGTTCCCCGAGAGGCTTATGCGAACTTTCCTTGGTCCTTTCCCTGGTTCGCCGTTGGTAGCAGCTTTGTCAGTTGTGACTTCTTCAACATTAGCCACTGCGGGGACTGTTTGCAGCACATCAACAAGGTTCATGGGCCCACGCAGGAAGACCAGAATTGAAGGCATATCAATCTGAGGTACAATCATCTCAGTATTTGCAACTTCGGGTAATTGGTCAAGGAAGGCCACGACTTCCATAATTTTGGCTATATCAAACGGAGGTAAGATTTCCACTTCCCATTGCGGCTTGCCCAACTCTGCCTGGTCTTCAATCTCAAGTAGGTCCGGGAGTTTGAAGCTCTTTTCAATGTGGTCCGTAGCCCGGCTTGGCTCCAGGTGTTCGTCAGGTGTCTTGCTCTCTTCCGCGACTAAGGTGTCGCTCTCCTTCCCGATTTCTGCGGCTGCGGCGTCTATCTCTTCTGCGGCTAAGGTGTCGCTCTCTTCTGTGATTTTCGCGGCTGCGGCGTCTATCTCCTCTGCGATTTTCGCGGCTGCGGCGTCTATCTCTTCTGCGACTAAGGTGTCGCTCTCCTCCGCGATTTCCGCGGCTGCGGCGTCTATCTCCTCTGCGATTTCTGCGACTAAGGTGTCGCTCTCTTCTGCGATTTCCGCGGTTACAGCGCTGTTATCCTCCCTGGGTGCAGACAACTTATTGCCAAAATCTGCCTGTACCGCTTCTGCCCGCTGCTTAAGGCTTTCCAGTTCTTCCAGTATATAGCCGAATTGTTGATTTACAAGGTTGTGTAGTTCACCCTGGATTTTATTTCTCTCGTCCTCTAGCAGCAGTGCTGCTTCCTCTTCGGCTTTGGCCTTGATTGCGTTAGCCTTTTCATTGGCGATCTCCACAGCTTCAGCTATTTTCTTTTCCAGCATCTGTCGAGCTTGCTCTCTGGCTTTATCTATAATGGCAGTACTATCAGCTTTAGCTTGTTCTGTGGCTTCTGTCTTGACCTGAGTGGCCAGCCTGTCGGCTTCGACAACGGTCATTTCTGCAAGTCTGTTAAGAGACGCGATATGGTCCTGGGACTGGGCCAGTTTATCCCGTTCCTTGGTAAGCTCGTCAATGAAAGACGCTACCTGAGCCTCATCTAGCCCGTTTTTTACTCGCTTGAACTCACGCTCCCCCAGCACAATGACACCATCTTTTTTAGCGTTATTATTCATAATATCACCCACCTTTCTCGTAGGACTCAATAATGGCGAGAGTACCAATCTGCAAGTCTGTTAAGAGACGCAATATGGTCCTGGGACTGGGCCAGTTTATCCCGTTCCTTGGTAAGCTCGTCAATAAAAGACGCTACCTGAGCCTCATCTAGCCCGTTTTTTACTCGCTTGAACTCACGCCCCCCCAGCACAATGACACCATCTTTTTTAGCGGCATTATTCATAATATCACCCACCTTTCTCTTAGGACTCGATAACGGCAAGAGTACCCATGTGACACGTCAGTCCCGTTGCATTTCATGATATTCCGTCATATTTCTATCTCTTGATTTCACCCTGAAAGACCTGCCAGACTCTCTCTGCCTTTCCTTGAGTTTCTTTCCAGGCTTGCTCGACGGTCTCCTTGCGTGCTCTCAATGCCTCACTCACGCTGTCCTGGTAAACCTGCTCAGCTTTCTTTTTCGCTTTCTTATATGCTTCCTCGGCTTCCTGTTCAGCCTTTTCCAGGGCTTGCGCAGCTTCTTCTATGGTTTCTGCACAGATGTTAGCGGCTTGCTCTTCAATTTCTTTATAGGACTTCTCCTCTTGGCGTTGCCGTTCCTGATACGCTGCCGCTACCTTTCTCTGAGCGTGCAGATAGGACGCATAGGCGGATTGGGCCTGGTTCATTAGATCATCGAGAGGATCCTTAGCCTCCTTGGGGACCTCGGAGGGAAGCTCGACCATTTGTTTCACATCTTTGCTTACCACCTTTCCGGATTGTTGACTCTTACTCATTGTAGTCGTCACGATACACCTCCTTGAATTTGTTCTTTAAAATCGATGGTATTTATCATATTTTGGCCAAACGGTTCCTCTGAATTTTGTTAGTCTCCGACTTAAGACTGAGTAGTTCATCCTCCGCGAACAGCCTCCACCCTTTCCTGTCTCTATATTCGGCATCCCTTACGATGTTTTGCCTGATCCAGCGGAACAGAGTGCTCTTACCTATGCCAACCATCTGGCAGACTTCAGCAGTCCTATAATAAATTCGTCCATTTATTTTTACAGGCATATCAACACCCCCTAAAACTAACTGAATATAGTCTAAGACCCGTTCGCTTTCCCGTCAATCACCCATTAGTAATCCTACTTTCGTAGGGAGGAGGCTTGTCCCTCTCAATTTGCGGGAGCACGCAAGAGGCTCCTCTGTAGAGGCCCTGATGAGATTGCCACGCAGAGTTTACGCCGAGCGGAGGCGAGATTCCTCGCCTTCGGCTCAGAATGACAAGAAGTGAAGGGCTCAGAATGACATTCCTTTGTCATTGCGAGGCTGACGAAGTCAGCCGAAGCAATCTCGGTGGGGGCAGGGGATTGCCACGCTTCGCTCGCAATGACAAAAAAGAGAGGCCCGCAATGACAGGAAGTGAAGGGCCCGCAATGATCGGTAAAATTGTGTCGGGATTTATGCAGGTGACTATAGATAGTGATGCCCATTTTGGTAGATGCTCATTGTGATGGTAAAGAAAATTTTGATAGTTAGAAATTCCTCGTTTGGGGCTCTCGGTACAAATGTTATAATCTAGCTAATGCCACAGAAGTTTGCCCACCTTCACGTCCATACTGAATATAGCTTGCTCGATGGCATGTGCCGCATCCCTCAGCTTATTGGCCGGACCAAAGAGTTGGGTATGGACAGCCTTGCTATCACTGACCACGGCGCCATGTACGGCGTCATCGATTTTTATGTAGCGGCCAGGGAAGCAGGTATAAAACCAATCATTGGCTGTGAAGTATATGTCGCCGAGACCGATTGCCATAGCAGAGAGCCAGCCCACAAGAGCTCCTATCATCTTACTTTACTGGTCAAGAATGAAAAGGGCTACCACAATTTGCTCCAACTGGTTACTAAAAGCTACCTCGAAGGATTTTACTATAAGCCTAGGGTAGATAAGGAGCTTCTCAAGCTTCATCATGACGGGCTTATTGCCCTTTCCGGGTGTGCTCACGGGGAACTGGCTCGACTTATCCTCGAAGGGCGAAACGACGAGCTTGCCAGAGCAGCTTCATGGTACAAGGAAGTCTTCGGTGATTACTATCTGGAGATTCAAAGGCATCCTATCCCTGAACTGGAGCAAATCAATCAGGAGCTTATTTCGCTGTCCACTAAACTCAATATACCGCCGGTAGCTACCTTTGATGTGCATTACGTTGATAAAAAAGACGCCCCAGCCCATGAACTTCTTTTGTGTATACAGACCAATACCTCTGTGTATGATGAAAAAAGGCTGAAGATGGCTGGCGATTTCTTTTACCTGAAAAGCCCTGAAGAGGTGGAACAACTGTTTGCTGATTTACCTCAGGCTGTGGAGAATACTCAAGCCATTGCTGATATGTGTAAGCTGGAGCTGGATTTCACCAAGCTGCATCTGCCGCAGGTGGAATTACCTCAAGGCAGGAAAGCTGATGATTTCCTGGCTGAGCTCTGCTGGCAGGGTCTGGGGAAACGTTACCAGGAGCCCGGCTCAGAGGTCAAGGAGCGGCTTAGCCGCGAGCTTGATGTCATCCAGAAGACAAAGTTTGCCCATTACTTCCTCGTTGTTTGGGATATAATCTCCTTTGCCAGAGAGCGGGGCATCTATTTTGGTGTTCGGGGAAGTGCTGCCGCCAGCCTGGCTCTTTACTGTCTTCGCGTCACTGATGTAGACCCGCTAGCATACGGGCTTGTTTTCGAACGGTTCCTTAATGTCGAGCGCCGAGAGCTCCCGGATATTGACCTTGATTTTCAGGATGACCGCCGTGATGAGGTTCTGGCCTATGTTAACCAGAAATATGGCTCCGACCACGTAGCTCAAATTATTACTTTTGGCACCATGGGAGCCAGAGCAGCGATAAGGGACACGGGGCGGGCTTTAGGCATGCCTTATGGTCAGGTTGATCGGGTAGCTCGACTCATTCCTCTGGAGCTGACCATAACCCTGGATAGAGCTCTGGAACAGAGCCGGGAGCTTCATGACATTTATCACCAGGATGCAGCAATACGCAACCTGATTGACTCAGCTAAGAAATTGGAGGGAATGGTCAGGCACGTCAGCACCCATGCCGCCGGTGTGGTTATAGCGCATGAGCCTTTAATCGAATATGTGCCGCTACAACTGCTGGGAAAGGGTGAGCAGCGCACTGTCATGACTCAGTTCCACATGGGCAACATCGCCCGCCTGGGACTGTTAAAGATGGATTTCCTGGGACTATCCAATTTGACCATTCTGGCTAAAGTTAAGGAAATTATTGCTCAAAATCGTGGAATCTCTCTGGATTTACAGCACATTCCTCTCGACGATGCCAAGACCTTTGAGTTGCTTGCCTCGGGGGAAACCAAAGGCATCTTCCAACTGGAAAGCTCAGGGATGCGCCGCTATATCCGGGAACTTAAGCCCACTAACTTTAGCGATATCGCGGCTATGGTGGCGCTCTATCGCCCTGGCCCCATGGAACAAATTCCCACCTTTATCAGAGCCAAGCAGGGTGTTGCCCCTATTCATTATTCCCATCCCATTCTGAAGGAGATTCTGGAAGAAACCTACGGAGTCATCGTTTATCAGGAGCAGGTAATATTTATCGCCCAGGCTCTAGCCGGCTATAGCCTGGGCCAGGCTGACATTTTTCGTAAAGCTATGGGTAAGAAGATACCTGCGGTGATGAAGAAAGAGGAACGTAATTTCATCGCCGGAGCTAAAAGAAATGGCATACCGCCGGAATTAGCTCAGGAGGTATTTTCCCTTATTGAGCCTTTCGCCGGTTATGCTTTCAACAAAGCCCACAGCGTTAGCTATGGCCTCATTGCTTACCGCACTGCCTATCTAAAGGCAAACTACCCCATTGAGTACATGGTTGCCTTGCTTGACACTTATTCGGATAATATGGACAAGGTCCGTTCGGCGGTTGCTGAATGCCGGAGGTTGGGAATCAAAGTGCTCCCGCCGGACATTAGTAAGAGCCATGCTAGTTTCGCCATCGAGAAGGATGATGAAAATAATCCCGCCATTCGCTTTGGATTGGCTGCTATTAAAAATGTCGGCTTTTCCCCAATTGAGCATATCTTGTCGGGCCGGGACTCAGAGGGCGATTTTAAGTCCATAGAAGACTTCTGCTATCGAACCGACCTTCGTAACATAAATAAGAAAGTATTGGAAAGCTTGATTAAAGTTGGTGCCTTTGACTCCCTGGGCAGCCGTAAGACGTTACTCGAGTCTCTGAGTAAAATTATCTCCCTGGCTCAAGCGAAACAAAGAGCCAAGGAATCGGGACAAGTTAGCATGTTTGATTTATGGGGTCAAAGCTCCCCCACCCCCCGTGTTGGTTACGAGCAAGCCGAGGAAGATGTATCCGCCAAGCAAAAGCTTATCTGGGAAAGAGAACTGTTAGGGGTTTATTTCTCCCAACCCCTTGACTTCCTCGCCAGGGAACCATCCTCACCAGGCGTTGTTTCCTGCGGCGAAATCAATATGGACATGGTTGATGAAACGGTGACCGTGACGGGAATGGTGGTCTCGGTACGCCAAGCCCACACCAGGGATAACCGCCCCTTTGTTGTCGCTTCCATTGAAGACCTGGATGCCAGTATCGAGGTCATCGCCTGGCCCAGGCTCTACGAGAGCACCCAGGGGCTATGGCAGGAGGGCAACATTCTCACCATCAAGGGCCTAGTGAAGGTCAGGGATGGGGAAATTCAATTAAACTGTCAAGAGGCGATGCTCCTCCCCGTGAGGCAAGAAGTGCTAAAGGAACCCCAGCGTCGCCATGTCCTGATAGATGTTAACCAGTCGGGCGACGCCGAAAAAGACATCGAATGCCTCCATAAAATTATGGATATCCTCAAGAGTTATCCCGGGCAGGATAGAGTTTCTCTGGCTGTTGTCGGCGATGGTGAAATAACTAACCTGGAGATGCCCAACATAACAATCAATTACTGCCCCGAATTAGCCAGAGAATTGAGCGAGATAGTAGGCGAAAGCAACTTCAGGCTTGAACTGTAGGTCAAGCCTGAGCTGCGAAGCAATCTAGAAAGGGAATTGCCTGGGCTGCGAGGTCGCTGGAAATAGACGCTGCCCTTATTTCTTGCTATATTTGAATTTTATGTTCGACTTAATTCCTTCAGGCAGTGTTACCTCAGTTTCGGGATTCCTGGCCGGGGCGGTGTGTGCCGGAATAAAAAGCGAAGATGAGCTTGATTTAGCTATTCTTTGCTCCGAAGTGCCCTGCACGGCTGCCGGCGTTTTTACTACCAGCCAGATTAAATCAGCACCGGTTATTCTATCTCAGAAGCATATAGCAAAAAAGCGAGCGCAGGCTGTAGTGGTAAATTCCGGTTGTGCCAATGCCTGCCTGGGTGGACAGGGACTGGCAGATGCCCTAGAAATGGCAAATCTGGCAGCAGCAAAGCTAGGCATATCTCCTGAAGAAGTCCTGGTAGCCAGTACCGGTATCATTGGCGTGCCCTTGCCCATGGATAAAATCAGGACTGGAATTCCTGAGATAAAGCCAACCAGAAGGGGGGGTCACGACTTTTGCCGGGCAATAATGACCACGGATACCAGGCCCAAAGAGCTGGCCGTCCAGGTAGATTCAAAAGGAACTAAGTTCACCATTGGTGGGGTGGTTAAAGGGATAGGTATGATTCATCCCAATTTGGCTACCATGCTTTGTTTTATCGCCACCGATGCTGTGGTGAGTGCTGCTTTCCTGCCAGCGGCATTACAAAAGGTGGTGGACTGCTCTTTCAACATGGTAAGTATTGATGGCGATACCAGCCCCAACGATTGTGCGTTCTTATTGGCCAACGGCTTAGCGGGTAACGAACCTATTGACTTCGATAATGGCGGCGATTTCCAGGAAGCCTTAACTGCGGTTTGCACTCATCTGGCTAAGTCCATGGCTCGGGATGGAGAAGGAGCCACAAAACTTATTGAAGTCATAGTAGAGGGGGCAGAAGACCAAACTGGGGCTCGCCAGGCAGCTCGCACTATCGCTAGTTCACCGCTGGTGAAAGCAGCCATCCATGGCAACGACCCTAACTGGGGGCGTATCGTTGCTGCCTTGGGGCGAAGCGGAGCAAGGGTGAGCGAAAACACATTGGATGTCTATTTGAATGACGTTTGTGTCATGAAGCAGGGTTGCCCCACCCCCTTCAGCAAAGAGGAAATGATATTGGTTTTGAGCAACAGCGATAATGTGCTCATAAGGCTATGCCTGAATTTAGGAGATGGCCAGGCCACCGCCTGGGGCTGCGACCTCTCCGAGGAATATGTTAGGATAAATAGCAGGTATACCACATAATGCAAAAGGAAATCGTTGTAGTCAAGATTGGTGGCAGCACTCTGGGCAACCATGATACTACCTTGGAAGACCTGGTGGAGCTTCAGAAACAGGGTAAGTCCCTGGTAGTGGTTCATGGGGGCGCCAGGGTGACTTCGGAGTGGCTGGCCCGGCTGGGCATTCCCACTAGCTTTGTAAACGGGTTGAGGGTCACCGATGCCGAGACCCTGAAGGTGGTGGCTGCGGCGTTGGGTGGGCTGGTGAACAAGGAACTGGTAGTGGCTATCCAGGCTCTGGGGGGAAAGGCGATAAGCTTAAGTGGCTGCGACGGCAATTTGCTCTGGGCAAGCATCAAGAGCCCCGAGCTGGGCTATGCCGGTGAAGTTGTCGCCGTTGACCCCACTCCGTTGAAGCTATTGCTGGATGCCGGCTATATGCCAGTGGTCGCGCCCGTAAGTTATGGCTCAGTTGAAGGCCGGACGATGCTGCTCAATGTTAACGGGGATACTGCGGCCGGGGAAATTGCCGCGGCATTAGCTGCAGAAAAACTCGTATTCCTGACCGACGTTGATGGTATTCACGATGGGTCGGGGAAGGTAATCCCCAGGCTCAACTTAGCCGGGGCAAAGAATATGCTCGCCTCCGGCGTAGCTTCAGGGGGTATGGTCCCTAAAATGGAAGCCAGCCTTATAGCCCTGACTACCACGCAGGTCGTGCGCATCATAGATGGTAAAATTTCCCACGCCTTACTCCATGAGATTACCGGACAGGCTCGGCAAACTAAATCAAGAGGTACAACAATTGTCCCAGAATAACTGGCAAGAGCTGGAGCAGAAGCTATTTCTGAAAACGGGGAATAGAGTTCCCGTAACCCTGATTCGCGGTCAAGGAGCTTTGGTCTGGGATGACCAGGGCAGAGAATATCTCGACTTTGTCGGCGGCTGGGCGGTAAACAGCCTGGGGCATTGCCCTCCGGTGGTAGTCGAGGCTCTGGAAAAGCAAGCTAAAACCCTGATCCAGGCGTCCAACCAGTTTTATACCATCCCTCAGATAGAGCTAGCACAGCTTCTAATTGGGCATAGCTGTCTCGATAGAGTTTTCTTTTGCAACAGCGGTGCTGAAGCTAATGAAGGGGCAGTGAAATTGGCTCGCAGGTATGGAAAACTCCGACTCCACGGTGCCTACGAGATCATTACTACCCATAGTTCTTTCCATGGGCGAACTCTGGCTATGACCGCCGCCACGGGGCAAAGTAAATTTCAGGAGCCCTACATACCTCTGCCTGACGGCTTTGTCAACGTGGAATATAACAATGTCGAGGCGGTCAAGAGGGCAACCAGTGAGCAAACTTGTGCTGTAATACTGGAGCCAATCCAGGGAGAAGGCGGGGTGAACATACCTGACGATGACTATCTCAAAAAAGTGCAAAGCTGGTGTCGAGAAAAGGGAATCCTTTTTATTCTGGATGAAATCCAGACGGGCATTGGTCGGACGGGAACCCTCTTCGCCTATGAGCAGTATGGGGTCGAGCCAGACATAATGACTTTGGCCAAGGGACTGGGCAGTGGCGTGCCCATTGGCGCCCTCTTAGCCAGAGAAAATGTCTCCCTTTTTTCCCCGGGCGAGCACGGCTCTACCTTTGGTGGCAACCCGCTGGTCTGTGCTGCCGCTCATGCCGCCCTGAAATACATCATTGACAACGACATACCGGGAAAGGTTAAACGAGTAGGGAATTATTTTATGACCAAATTAGAAAGTCTGAAGCGGCAGTTTGATTTTATCACTGAGGTGAGGGGTCGGGGACTCCTCATAGCTTTAGAATTTAACCAGGAAACCGCCGAGAAGTTGGTACTGGCTTGTGTTGATAGAGGCTTACTGGTCAACAAAGTGAAGCCAAATGCCCTGCGCTTTATGCCTCCCCTTATCATCACCGAAAAGGAGGTGGACAAGGCGATAGGCATTTTAGGGGATGTGTTAGGAAAAACAGGAAATGCTAAACAATAACGAAATCCCAGTGAACAAAACATGGCGACTTGGAACAATGTCATTGCCAGGTGCCCTCTCTTTTCGTCATTGCGAGGAGCCGAAGGCGACGAAGCAATCTCGAAGGTTTTGAATTTAGAACATTGAATTTTAGAGTTTAGATATTAGGACTTCTCCGGAGGAGGTTATGAAATGTCAGATAAGGTAGTATTGGCCTACAGCGGCGGTCTGGATACATCCGTGGCGGTAAAATGGCTTGAGGAGAGATATAGCTTGAGGGTCGTCACCCTCACCGTGGATATAGGCAATGTCCCTGACCTTGAAGCTATTAGACAAAAAGCGCTCAAAGTCGGAGCCGTAAAAGCGCTGGTAGTCGACGCCAAAGAAACCTTTATTAAGTCGTTTGTTTTTCCCGCCCTCCAAGCCGATGCCGTTTATGAGGGGCAGTATCCCTTAGCCACAGCTCTGGGGCGTCCTCTCATTGCCCGACTCCTTGTGGAAGCAGCTAAGAATGAAAGGGCGAGAGTGGTCGCTCACGGCTGCACCGGCAAGGGCAATGACCAGGTGAGGATTGATGTAAGCGTAGCCGCTTTAGCCCCCGAACTAAAGGTAATAGCCCCAGCTCGGGAGTGGAAGATGACCCGGGAGCAAACGATTGAATATGCCCAGGCTCACAATATCCCCGTGCCTATTACCAAAGCCAGCCCCTATTCCATCGACGAGAACCTGTGGGGCAGGAGTATTGAATGCGGCGTGCTGGAAGACACCTGGAACGAACCTCCTGAGGATGTCTTCCTGTGGACAAAGTCGCCTGAAAAAACACCGGCCCGGCCTGCTTATCTGGAGATTGGCTTTAATAAGGGGATACCGGTAAGCCTTGATGGCCGAAAGTTAGAGCCTGTTGCCCTTGTCCAGAAGGTTCATAGTCTGGTGGGGAAGCATGGCATAGGCCGGATTGACCACATTGAAAATAGACTGGTGGGCATAAAATCGCGGGAGATTTATGAAGCGCCGGCCGCCATGGTCCTGCTGAAAGCGCACCAGGCCCTGGAAGACCTGGTGCTGGCCAAGGGGCAGCTCCGCTTCAAGGCTAGGGTCGCCGCTGAGTATGCCGACCTCATCTATAATGGGCTGTGGTTTACAGGTATGCGCCGTGACTTAGCTGCCTATGTGGAAAGCACTCAGAGGTACGTCACCGGCACCATAAAGGTGAAGCTCTTCAAAGGCAACTGCCAGATAGTGGGTAGAAAGTCGCCCTACTCCCTTTACGACTACAACCTGGCTACTTACGATAAGGGCGATGCCTTCGACCAGAGTGCCTCCCCCGGCTTCATCCATATCTGGGGCCTGCCGGCGAGAACTCAGGCCAAGGTGCAGCCAGAACCGCCCGAATAACGATATTCTGGGGACATAATGCCTAATTTCTAGTAGGCCTAATTGGTATGGTGTCCCTGGAATTCGCCGCGACTTAAGGTTGAAGATAATATTGCCTAACAGTCTGGCTGCATCATAGGGGATCCTACGTTACAGCCTTTTTGTGCTTTCTACTGCGGAAGACCAGGAATACTATTCCCGCCACAATAACTGCCAGTATTAAGAGAAGCCACCCTACCAAGGGGAAAGTCCAGGTTTTGTTAATGCGCCCGGCAACACCTTCATAATAATCGGGTATCTGGGGTATCCCGTCCACTCCCGGCAGCTGGGCCTCGGCGTAAATCACCACCGCTTCCCACACTTTGAGCTCTCTTCCGTCGGCATGATGCACTATCAGTTCATCAAATCTTTCCGGCGGTACCGGTTCTCCATCGGCATTTTTAGGGACTATCTCCACCTGGTACAGCATATCTGTCACCCTAGGAGAAAAGAGGAGGATGTAGGCGTCGGTAACCACGTGGTACAACTTTTCATCTCCGCGCTTTAGGGGGACATACCCTTCACCGTTTACAGGTTGAATCCCATCCCCCGTGTAAAGCTCCGCCCTGGTAACCGCACGGGTCGTGGGAATAGTCAGGTTTATAAGAGGTACGGTCAAGAGCACTGCATTGGCGGGGTTGTAGCTGTACCGCAGGCCGGAGTATTGTAGAAAGAAAGGATCTCCCTCAAACTCCTGCAACAGTATGATTACCTCCAGCAGACGGCGCACTTCTTCGCCGGTGAGATAGACAGATACAATGGGACAACCTGGGTAGCCGTCGCGTCCGTGTCCCATGCCTGTAGCTTCGACAATCTCGTAAAAGGAAACGTTTCCTCCAGAGTGTTCTATGGTGCTGGGAAAGATGCTTGTCCGGATGCAGCCGTTAGCCTGACCTGCTATGTCGACCCTCTTGCCGGTAACCTCCTGGGCGACCATGCGCATGGCGTCGGTAACGAAGTTGCCGAGCGGAGTTTCACTCAGGGGCGGATGGTTGGACAGGATAAAGTCAGATCTGGCTACCGTATTCATGATATCGTCGAATTTGCCGACGGTCATTTCATCGATGTACGCATTCAAGATGAGGGTATATTGCCGGACCAGGGCATCGATTTCCGGATGGCAGGCAAAGCTGCTGTCAATGGGAATAAGAAAGGGACGGTCGTTTTCTTCGTTGCGCACCCGTACCTTGCCGGTGTTGGAGTTGTACGCCAGTTCCAGTTGCCCCAGGTACCTTCCCAGGGAACCAGCCTGGACAATGATGGTAGCGCCCTGTAAGACCGGCTTGTACAGGGTGGTATCAGAGTGGCCGCCTACGATTACGTCGATACCCGGGACCTCTCTTGCTAATTCTTGGTCCTCGTCCACGCCGGAGTGAGTTATGCCCACGACGACATCGGCACCCTGTTCTTTCAGCTCATCTACCGCCTGACGGGCCGCCTCGTGCTGGTCCAGGAACTGCACGTCCCCGGTTTCACCGATTACCAGGATGGCGTCTTTACCTATAAGGCCGAAAACTCCTACTTTCAGGCCGTTTTCCAGCTCAAACATGCCGGTGTTCCTGTAGAGACTCCGGGCAGCCAGCGGATGGTCTGGTGGCGCCTCCGTGTTGGAGGCCAGTACCAGTGTTTTCTGGTGGGCTTCGGGGTATCCGGCCTGTAAAAGGTATTGCGCCAGGACGTCGAGGCCATAATCGTACTCATGGTTGCCGATGACCACAGCGTCGTATCCCATCTTCTGCATTATGGTAAGCTCTGCGGCGTAACCACGGAGGGCCAGCCAAGCGAAAGCAGAGCCTCCCAGGAAATCACCGGCGTCAAAAAGAAGGACTGGTTCACCTTCCCTCATCTTGTTCTCTCGGATTTCGTCCACGGCGGTAGCCAGACGAGCGAACCCTCCTATGGTAGGGTCTTCTTCTTCGGGGTGGTAGTCTACTGCCGGCGAATGGGGTATGAGCGCGGAATGCATATCGTTGGTATGGAGTATACAGAAATACAGCTCTGCAGTTTCACCTGAGTAACTTTTCAAATTTCCCGGAATACCCAGGAATGAGGCGACTACCAGGATGATTGTCAGAATACAGAACAACCCTTTGTTTGCCCTGAACAGGCTGTCTCTATTACACATTAACAATTCTCCTTCCCCTTAAGATAGTATAAACCCGGTCGACAACCAGCGCCTTAAAGGAGAAACTACTGAATAATATCATACACTACGCTGTTGAATGGAGCCAATTCATTTTCTCTGTTATCTAATCCCCCAAGACTTTACTAGGTGGGGCTACTTTGTAACAGTGAACGGTTGCACATTACCCTAAAAAGTACAGTGAATGACAGAGAGGGACATCGCCATTATCCTACATCACCTTGCCGATACCCTAGAAAAGAAGCATGCCCAAAATCACGGTACCGCTCAGAGAGTTCGTCTTTAAGGCAAAGGTAGCCGCTGAGTATGCCGACCTTATCTATAATGGGCTATGGTTTACAGGTATGCGCCGGGACTTAGCCGCCTATGTGGAAAGCACACAAAGGTACGTCACCGGCACCATAAAGGTAAAGCTCTTCAAAGGTAACTACCAGATAGTGGGTAGAAAGTCGCCCTACTCCCTTTATGACTACAGCCTGGCTACTTACGACAAGGGCGATGCCTTCGACCAGAGTGCCTCCCCCGGCTTCATCCACATCTGGAGCCTGCCAGTGAGGACCCAGGCCAAGATCCAGCCAGGGTATTCTGAGGAAATAATACCTGATTTGTAGTAGGCCTAATTGGTATGGTGTCCCTGGAATTCAAGAGAATACTTTATGTTCAGCGGTTAACGATTTCATTGTAGACCGATTCATATTTTTCTACTGTTTTATTGATATCGTGATCTTTGATAATTTCCAAACTTTTTTTTGACATTTGCGCCCGCATTGGTTGATTGGAAAGTATTGCGATAACCTTTTCGGCAAGCATTTGACTGTCCCCATCCGAAAAAAGGTAACCATTTTCTCCGTCGTGTACCAATTCGGGCAAGGCCTTTGCATTCACGGCAACAACAGGTAAACCAGACGCCATTGCTTCCATCGTTACAATACTTTGCAACTCTGCTGTACTTGCCATCACAAATAGATCACCAATCCGATAGATATTCTGCAGGTCTTTATCGGGAACAAACCCGGTAAATGTTACTGCCTTTTGTATGCCCAGTTTCTCTGTTAGTTCCTCAAGTCTTTGCTTTTCTGTGCCTATACCAGCTAATACTAAATGGACACTAGTGACGCGCAAAATATCCGGCAATGCTCGCAAAATTATGTCAATTCTTTTTTCTTTGTCTAATCTACCCACATATAACAACACCGGTTTATTGATTGGTACGGCGAAGATTCGCTTCAGATACAATCCATCATTGGTTGGCTTGAATCTCTCCAAGTCAACGCCGTTCGAGATCGGCATAACATCTTTGCTAAAACCGGCGTTTTTTAACACCGCCACCGCGGTTTTTGTCGGCGTGGTCACAAAATCAAGTTGTTCAAAAATTCTTACACATTGTCTCCAATAAAACTTTCGCAGCCACTTCTCGGCAAATTTTGGTAGATGAAGATGGTGTAACAGATTTTCTGGCATGGAGTGATTTGTGCCTATGACCGGGATGCCAAGTTTTTTTGCTGCGCTTACTGCTTGTTTGCCGATCAGGAAATGATGTTGAATATGAACGATATCGGGGGAAATTTCCTCAACCGCTCCCCGGATGGTCCCGGAAATAAAGAGCGGTGAAATTCTAAAGTTTGGATATAGCGGAATGGGGATGGAGCGAATTCTGTATACCTTAAATCCCTTATCATTTGACACCGTGTTTTTGAGCGATCGGGACGGGCACATGACAAAGACATTGTGGCCTCTTTTTACAAGGATGGTGGCGAGCCGATATGTGAAAATAGCCGCCCCGTTGACGTCTGGATAATAGGTTTCAGTTGCAATAAGTATTTTCATGATTTTATCATGTTAATTGGTATTTTTATCCGCATATTTCTTACTCACATTTTTTATTATACAGTAAATCACAATAAATATGACGGTTGCAATAACTGTTCCCATCGCCGCGTAGTCGAGGTGTGAACTAATTTTGATATAACTTCTCCAGAATAATAACCAATGAGTAAACGTATTAGAGATTTCGGCAGGGTAGGAATAAAGTTGTACCATATTCTGGGGACATAATACCTGATTTGTAGTAAGCCTAATTGGTATGGCGTCCCTGGGATTACAGATTTATTAGGGATCAAGGAATGCCAGGAATATACCCTGGCCAATCAGACCATCCAATGCCATGAGGCCAGTCCAGCAGAACAAAAGGAAGAGACAGCAAGATAAGTAAAGTAGCGTAAACCGCAAACGTCGCCAGAAGCTCCCTTCCCGTTTCTGGCCGGTTCTTCTTAAGCAGAAGTCTTATCGGTGATGTCATTAAAGTAGCAACAAATTTTGGAATGGGGACCATGAATGGAGCACGGGCTGTATACTGTAAATACCTCTCGTTGTCTTCCTTTCTCATTCTATTCTCCTCAGCCAGGGCGATGCAGATTATGACCAGCGACGTTAGTAGCCAGGGCAGACTTGCTCCCGGATTTGAGCCACCCATCGGGACCAGCTGTTGGGCGGCGATTAGCATGACCCCGTAGCTCCATATAATGAAGCCCAGATACTGGGGATGCCGCGTATACCTGTATATCCAGAAATCAACGGTCTTTCTTCCTTGTACTTTACCGTAGAACCATGCGATAGTCCCCAGAACAAATATGAAGAGACCAAGTCCTACAGCGACCCAAGATATAGCCATCCTGATATCTACGCCCGCAAGCCAGAACGGGTAGACCAAAGCCATATACGGCAGGTAGCTGATATCGCCAAAGTTCATGAGGTTTATGCTTGGGTCCCAGAAGGGGATAAACGGAATTCTCAATATGCCCAGACCAGCAAGGAAAAACATGGAAGCAAAGAAATAACCAAAGGTGGGCAAGAAGAAGGCAAAGGAACCGAAGATAGATAGCTTCTTCTTACCTGTGATAAAACCGGCCACTATCAAGATGGCTATCACTACAAGGCATGCATAACCAATAGGGCGGGCAACTACCATAAACTCGGCTACTCGCTCCGGTTCTATTACCGGATGAATGTCAGGGAAATAGTTGGACAGCCAATTGCCGAGTATGACCGGGAGTTGCAATGTGGCAAAAGTCAGTGCAACAGTAAAGACTACTGCCAGCAGAGATATGACCGCTAGAAGTCCAGTTCTCGAACGTGTAAGTTCCATTGCTTTCCTCGTGATACACGCCAATTCAGTTTAACGCCAAACTGTCTCTGGCACTTCTGTCGGCACAGGCTCGCCAGTAGCATTCACTGATGAAATCTCAAAAGCGTATGATGGCTCTAGTTCATCGAACCGATGACGAAGGTCGATCCTTGCCCAGTCGTCTGGAGGCACCATTATATGCCATTCTATATGAGCCTCCCATTCCTCCGAGAAGAAAAGATAGTGAGATACAACTAACCATACAGGGCTAACCATAGTGCCATCCCATACTGTATCATCTGTGATTCCAAGTTCAGGATGATTCGTTGCTAGCCATGAAACAAATCTATCCAGCAACTCTTCTGCATATTCTTGCCTATCGTCTTCGCCTTCTGCCACTTCGAAGCTAACAACCTTTTCGTCACTCTCACTACCTCGATTTCCAGTGATAGTTACCTCAATAATTGTTCCAATGCTTGCTTGTGTTGGTATGACAACTACCTCGGCAACCTCTCCCTCAACTATATCCTCCTGATAAATGACCACTTCTGAGCCAGGAGCCTGCGCTGATATACTTACAGGAAGTTCACATTCTTGCCCTTCATCGGTAATTGTCACAAGAAATACGAAGTGCTGTCCGGCAATGGAGTATTTGAAAAACAACTCTTCGTTTATCTCCTCAGGCGTTTCAGGTATCACATTAATGTAAAATGCAGTAGTCTCATCCGCCTCCCCGGGTGGTGGGAGAGCAGCTATGGCTACTACTGCGATGATAACTGCAATACAACCTCCCAGGATTCCTGCCAGCTTTTTGTTACTCATTCTATCCTCCTTTCACAATGAAGATTATTAGTACAATCTGCTGAACTTTCCCCACTGTCTCTTCTATTACTACTAGAACGCAGAAGGCCGAAAAAGGTTGCATTATTCCGCCCTATTCTGGGGACATAATACCCGATTTGTAGTAGGCCTAATTGGCAGGGTGTCCCTGGAATTCCCGCTAGAATGCACCTGAGAGGCCCGAGAAAGGGCATTAAACCTTCTGTCACGGGATTTCCTCCCTTGACGGCAAAGCCACCGCAAATCCTATTCTCTTTCCCCGTTCAGTGTGGACCTGGCCTCTAATCCGAGCTCATAGCATAATCGCTAAGGATTAGCCTTTCTCATTTCGGGCTAGTGATTAGGGCGGCCTTGTCTATTCACCGCCAAGGCCTGAATAGTCTTTGCCACCATGTTTGCTTAGGGGTTTGCTTAGGGGCTTCCAGAAGCAATAATCGTTCCTGAAGCAATTCTGCTTTAGCTTTCCAATAGCCAACTTCCTGGGATAATTGCTCTATTCTATTGATAAGGGGTTGGGTTGATAATGTATTATCTGATAAGGGCTTAGTGAGCAGGGGTAGGTCATCGATAATGTATGACTCTCCGAACTTGGATGGGACTAGCCTGGCCTTGAGCTTGCCAGACTTGATATACCGACGGACGGTAAATATTGAGACCCCTAAAGCCTCGGCAGCCTCTCTTAATGTATAGCCATTCATTAAGAACATTGTAACACCTTAGTCAACGTCCTTGAAACAGAGCTGATAAGTTTGACCAAGATGTCGTATAACTATATTGACCAGCTTGCTGCGGTATTCTGGGGACATAATACCTGATTTGTAGTAGGCCTAATTGGTATGGTGTCCTGGAATTCGTGAATGTCATTTCAAAGGGGTACAATGATATTGGCGATTGCCCTTGAAGTTTATTCGAGGAAGAGTAGGAAAGATGAAAAACGTGAACAAGCACATAGTCGTATGCCTTGGTGCTAGTATGGTGCGTGGACAGGTCAGTTACAATTTCGTGAATCTTCTAGATCAACGCATGACTAAGAACGGCTTCCAATTCATTAATGCAGGCGTCGCAGGCGACCAGGCCTACAACGTATCAATTCGTTTGGATTCTGTTATTGCTTACCAGCCTGATTTCGTCATCATCCTGGTTGGCACAAATGATGTTACCGCTACACTCAGTCCAACGCTGGCGCGCATTTCTCGCTTAACCAGGAGGTTTCCTCAACCACCATCGGCAAAATTCTATCAATATAATATGCTCAGGATTGTCAAGACACTTAAAGAGAAGACTTCAGCGAAAATTGCCCTCATCTCGCTTCCCGTTCTTGGCGAAGACCTGGAATCAACTCCCAATCAACGCATCAAGGAGTATAACGCTCTGCTCAAGGAGATTGCAGACGGGCAGCAAGTTAGCTATCTACCTGTTTATGAACTCCAAGAGGAGTATTTGGGGAAGGTTCAACAAGGCAGCGGCCGGCCATATGAGAGTGGAGGTATGCTTTCAATTAAGGCACTTGCCCGTCATTATTTGCTTAGACAGAGCTTTGACGAAATTTCCAGGAAGCACCACTTCTTATTGGTAACTGATGGGAT